>Ga0310038_10000155_pt1 | contig 74782 bp, 80 predicted proteins | sample Sb_taG_6_FD_200461 | JGI IMG/M metagenome (GOLD analysis project Ga0310038, IMG submission 200461) | Peat soil microbial communities from Weissenstadt, Germany - Sb_50d_4_PS metaG (v2) (version 2) | ecosystem: Environmental > Terrestrial > Soil > Wetlands > Peat | place: Germany: Weissenstadt... | reverse complement strand
GTTTCTTGCGTAGTCCGCGTTCGCGATTCCGATAGGCGATCGCGCGCGCTACCTCTCTACGAACTTCGGTCCACGAGCCGAAGTTCGATCCCGCCAGCACCAACTTCTGCAGATCCCCGGCGTGGCTCTCCACGGGGTTCATCCAGCTCGCTTGGGTGGCGGAAGCCACCAGCGTCACGCGATTGTCCTTCGCCCACCCCCTCACATCCGCGGTCCAGTGGGCGCTCAGGTTGTCTTGGATCAAGTAGACCCGTTGATCCTTCGGATACTTTTCCACTTCCCGCTGCACGTAATCGAGCCACGGTTCCCCGCCCTTGTGCCGATAGAGGCGGCCACTCAGTCGCTGATGGTAGACGTTCAGTGTGAGGTAGAGGTATCGCGTTCCCTTGAGCCGCTGGTAGGTCGAAGGGATCCGCTCGGGGTGCCCCGAGCGGAACCATCCCTTCCCGCCGTGCGGCTGGAGGGAGATTGGTCCGATCTCGTCCATGCTCAGCACGATCGGTGGGTTGTGCTTCTGGTGCGTCAAGCGGTCGATCCGCTTGCGTTTCTCCTCGAATTTAGGGTCCTTCGACGCCTTCCAAGTCTTGATCGACTGGTGGCTCATGTCGGCTTCGTCCAGTACGATGCGCAGCCACTCCAGCGAGATCGAATCGACGATGCGCTGGTTCCTCGCCTCGTCCCGCAGTCGGGCGAGGGACCACTGGGAGAACGGGAGGCCGAGGTCCCTCGGCCGACTGGTGGCCAGCGCCACCAGTTGGTCCTTCTGTTCCTGGGTGAACTTCCAGTTCCCGCCGGCCTTCCAGTTTGGCTTGAGCATCTTGAACCCGTGAAGATTGAACTCCCGGATGAGAGTGCGAACCCAGTCTGGTGAGTAACCCACCAGCCGAGCGATGTAGGGCGGAGTGAACCCCTGAGCACTGGAGAGAATCACCATCGCGCGGTGAAGCTCGATGGCATCACTCGGGTGACGGCACAATCGGGCGAGCTTCTGACCTTCCTCGTTGGAGATCGATCGAACGCGACGGACCATGCTCAAGGAGCATGCGCTCCCCGGCACTAGCTCTTTCGGTCCGAAGGTCGAACTACCTGGCTAGAAGCGGCACTAGGTCCAGAAGAACCCCGGCAGCCCCCAGGGGGTTGGAATGGGTTGGGGGCACTCGGCGCCTCCTTGCGAAGGCGCCGAGTGCCGAAGGTGTTTAGGTCACCAAGAACCGGAGAACCTTGTCCTTGATGGAGCTTCCCGGCCAGCGGTTCCGCAGCTTCAGTCTCGAAGCCAGTCCGTACGCGTAGGGCGAGAAGATCAGCACCACGAACACCAAGGCCAACATCAGGTCCCCGCCCGGGTCCGTGTAGCCTACCCACGAGATGCTGCCACCCGGCACGGCGCCCACTGCAAAGCCGCCGAGAACCCAGATTGCGAACATGATCGCGGCACTCCACATGGCGGCGGGCCGCTGGAACAGGCCCATCATAAGCGTGAGTCCTCCGAACGTCTCTCCGAGGCCCACGAGCACTCCGACGGCCACCCAGTTCGTACTGAGGGAGTCGTATCCGTACCCCTGAATCGTCGCCTGCATCGTCCCCTGCTGGAAAAGGACCCACTTCATGATCCCGTCGAACAGGAAGATCGCACCAAACAGAATCCGTGCGGCCGAGAGCGTCTTCGTCGCGTTCCGTCCGATAAGCTCGGTGGACGATACATTCACTACGGCGGCGACTTGCTTCGTCGGATACACTTGACTGACCCTACCTACTTCGGCTCCCACGGGAATTCACCTTGGGCTTCGGGACGCCCGGTATGGTTCTTGAAGGGTCGGTAAATTGAGATTCACGTGCGGGCCTCCTCGTGGGTCCGAACCAATCTTGACGTAAAGAACCGGCCAGGCGCCAGCGGGCAGTGCATTGTCAGCACCAATTGGGGAGGAAGTCGCGACCGGGCCTCCACTCATTTCGAGCCAAGGTGGTTTGAGCCTGGGGAAGGCGGGTCCCGGGTGAGGACCTACCGCCAATCGTCCAACACGCTCAGCTCGGGCCGGTGGTACGCCGGTGCGTCCGGCGAGTGCATCGCGACCCCGACGAATCCGTATCGGTAACCCCGGTTCAGGAGACTACGGAGCGTGGTTCGGTGAGCGGCATTGACACCGGCCTCAATCTGCGTCTGCCCCCGAGCGCGTCCGAGCGCCTCTACGCTCGTCACCAGGGTTTCCAGTCTTCGATCGCTCCCCGGTCCCGGGGCAACCGCGCCGAACTTCACGTAGGTTGAGCCGCCTCCCGCCTCCGACCCGGCCCCAAGGTGACACGTCGCGAGTCCCACCAGACGTGATCCGTCCGACACAATGACGGTCTCTCCGATCCTCTGGTCGTTCAGCGATTCAATTTCGCCGGTGACCTCGAGGCCGGGATACAGCGTTCCGCCGAACTCCAGGATTTCGCGGAGAATTCCGGGCCGCTCGTCCTGCGGAACCTGCGAGAACAGTCGACATTCGCGGGTCAGTTCAGTCGGTCCGTCCCCCGCGGTGACTGTCCGTTGAAGGATCGGCGTCAGATACCTGGGCCAATAACCGAATCGTTGGTAGAGTCCCACATGTTTCGGGCTGTGGGGAAACGTGAACAGGCCGCGATGGGTAACGTGCCACGCGTCAAACACCCTCTGCGTGTCGACCAGGATGGCTTTCGCGATTCCCTGGTCCCAACGATCCGGTGCGATCGTCAGCGGGCCGAACCAACCCAGCGACCCCCAACGGGTAATCACGTTCGAGCCGACGAGCTCTCCGTCGATTCGCGCGCCAAGCACCCGAGTGTTCTTCGCGCGCCAACGTGTCCGGAACGAATCGGTGTCCCCGAACATCGCCTTCGGGTCGGGATGACCCAGGAACGCGGCGAAGGCGGTCTTGAAAATCGCGTTCGCACCGTCGACGTCTTTCTCGGATAGAGGCTCTATCATGACGTCCATCATGAATCACGCCTCGGTAGAAACCCGGCACGAATCCGCCTCAACGTTGCCGGCGGGACGCCCCGCCGGTAGAAGCAGGGAGCACGGAGACCACGGCGTCGATGCTCGTTGGCCGACGGGGTCAACGATCATCGAGGTACCGAAGGGTCCAGAAGAAGTAGACGAAATCACTCGCTCAGGGCCTGGGAGGTCGTCCGAAGACGCCGAACTAGTTCGGCCATGAGCGCTCGGAGGACCTCGGGCTCATCGTTCATTTTCCCCCAGAACTCGTGGCGGGAAAGCACTAGACACCGAGCCGCCGAGACCGCGATAACATCGGCCGTCCGTCGTTGCTCCTCGAACAACGCCATCTCACCGAAAAAGTTGCCGGGGGCAACGGTAGCGAGCGTCTTACCGTCGGACCGCACCTCCACGCGCCCTTCGAGGACAAGATAGAACCCAATGCCCTTCTCGCCCTTCGCCACGATTCGTTCGCCCGCGGCATACGACCGGTCCACCCCAGTGCGGGCCACAGACCTTAGGGCACGGTCAGACAGCGAGGAGAAAAGGGGCACTGAAGCGAGCCGTTGAACCGTCTCGGCCTCCGTCGCTCCTGGCATGCCGGACCCCGAAAAAAGCCGGGGAAGATAAACCCATCGCGGGTAACCCAGAACGCCTACCGTCGGGCCACCTCACTCAAGTTTCAGGCTCCGGAGCAATCGAGAGAACCTCGGGTCGGAGCGCAACCGATCGAATCGAGGTTCGACCTTCACCCAGGCGAGCCACGCGGACCGTTCTCGATTCGCTCGCTCCAACCATGTGAACGCTTTGTCGCGGTCGCCCAACCCGACGTGCACGAGCGCGATCCAGTAGGAAGGGACGTACTGGGACCGGCCGCGCTTCAGTAGTTTAGTGAGCACCTCCTGCGCTTCCCGGTCCAGACCAGCGGAAGCGAAGGCGTGCCCGAGTACCGCGAGACTCATCGTGCTCTCATTGGAGAGTCGGACCGCGGTCTGGATCTCGTGAATCGCCTCGTCGAACATCCCCTTCTCCAGGTACGGTCGGCCAAACCACAGGTGGGCCTGAGCGAAGTTGGGGTCGAGCGCGAGGGCCTTACGGTATTGTTCGATCGCTCGGTCGTACTGCCGAGAAAGATACAGAACGTGCCCGAGCGCGGTGTTGATCCCGAGCGAAAGCGGGTCCAACTCCAGGGCTCTCTGGATCTCCGCGAGCGCTTCGTCCAGGCGACCCATCGCTTTGAGGTAGTCGGAGTAGAACTGGTGGGCGGTGGGGTAGTTTTGATTCAATTCGAGAGATTGACGGAACTCGTTCTCGGAATCGATCCACGCCCGATCGTAGAGGAACTGAACGAATCCGAGGGAGGTATGTGCCTCGGCAAGACTCGGGTCCAGCGCGACGGCCTTGCGGGCCGCGGCCCGGGCCCGAGGGAAGGCGAACCGGGGGCGGAGGAACTCCAGCCATGCGAGGGTGCTGTACGCATCCGCAATCCCCGCCTGGGCGGAAGCAAGCCGGGGGTCGATCTGCAGGGCCTGCTGAAAGCTCACCAGGGCTTGTCGGAGCGACTCGTCCGTTCTTCGGTTCAGGAAGTACCTTCCACGGAGATACAACGCGTGGGCGTCCGGGTTGGAAGTCAGCGGACGTCGGATGGCGCTCTGCTCGGTGCCGAGGATCTCAACCTCCAAGGCGTGGGCGACGCGATGGGAAATGTCGGATTGGAGAGCGAAGACGTCGCGAACCTCGCGATCGTACTCCTGAGACCATAACGTCTCCGAATTGGCCGCGTCGATCAGTCGGGTGGTCACGCGAAGCTGGGAACCCGCCTTCTGGACCCCACCCTCGACGACCGCGCTCGCGCCCAGCTCCCGAGCAATGTCCGAAGGGGATCGGTCCGAGTGTTTGAATCGCATCATCGAAGTTCGGGCAATTACGCGCAATCCTGCGATCTTCGACAGCATCTGGATCAATTCCTCGGTGATGCCATCGGCAAAGTACTCGTCCTCAGCTTGGCCGCTGATGTTCGCGAGGGGAAGCACCGCGACGCGAGGCCGATCCTTTTCGAGCGGTACGGGAGGGGGGTGCGCGGAGGGTAGTGAGATCTTGTAGATGCGGATCAGCGCGTTGATGTTCTTTAGCTTCGGAGTTCCCGCCGAAACGAACGCAACCTCCAGTTTGTTGTGCACCTGGTCGTACACCTGCTGGGAGATGCACACCCCGCCCGGATCCGCCAGGGGTTCAATGCGTGCGACGATGTTCACGGCGTCGCCGAACACGTCCCGGCTTCGGTGGACGACGTCGCCCAGATGGATTCCGATCCTGAGTTCGATGGGTTCACCCCGAGACCGAAGATTGCGTCGGTGCAGCACCTGCTGGATCTCGATGGCACAATTCACCGCGTCCAAGGCGCTCGCAAATTCGACCAAGAAGCCATCTCCCAGGGTTTTGACCGTGCGTCCTCCGAACGGTCCAAAGATCGGGCGGACGATTCGTTCCTGTTCCTGGAGAAGCTCCAGCGCGTATCTCTCCCCGCGCTGGGTCAGCGCGGAGTAGCCCACCATGTCGGTCAGCATCATGGCGGCCAGCCGGCGACTGTCACTCGCCACGGTCCCGAATCCGATTTCGTGCTGTTAAGGGCTCCGACGGGAACGATGATCCGATGGCGGAGGTCTCGCCCGGGAGATCCAGCGCGTGCAACGACGCTTCTACCCGCCCGGGTCAGGCGGTTGACACGAACGAGCCCGGGGTCACTCGGTCCCGGTTCCCCCGACGGGTGGGGTCAGGGGTTCCGAGTCCGCGATCCCCCGGTGGGATCGCATGCGCCCGGGGCCGTTCCCGAAGTCCAGCTCGTAGGCCTCCTGACCCTCGGGATATTCCTTCGTCTTCACGACGGTTCGTTCGATGAGAATTCCCGTGCTTTCCAGACGGCTCTTCTGCCGTTCGAGGGCGGCTCCCAGGCTGACGTTGACCAATGCCTGTCCGGCGCGAGCGCCCGACACCATGCGCGTGGCTCCCACGATCGGGCTACCCACCAAGGTGAGAGAGTCTCCGACCCGGACCAGCTCGCAGGGTCCGGAGTCGATCCCGATCGAGAGGCCAACGCCTATGGGGAAGTTTCTCGAGTTCCGCTTCAGGTTGGAGATCAACGACTCCGCGGCGGGGAGGATCGATTGGCAGAATCCCGGGACGGTGTCCACGATGGCTTCGTCCGTCTTGTACACCCAGAACGCGATGAACCCATCCCCGGTGAACTTGTCGAACCAGCCCTGGCTGTCCGTGGCGAGACTTCGCACAGCCTCGGTGAACCCGATGATGTACCGGGCGAAGAGGGACGCACTCACGGCTTCCTTGATCAGCAGGCCCGACATGCGGAGATCGCCCACGACCACCGCCGCTTCGATGGGCGTCGAGCCCACCGAGGCGAGATTCATCACCGCCTCGACGCTCAGGTGATTCCGCGGCTCGGCAGGTCCGTGACGAGCTAGGATCGCATCTATGTCGACCCTGCGGGCAGCTTCTCCGGCCATCATCCTTTCGCCCATCGTCCTCCTGCCCTTCCGCGGAGCGATGTAGACCTCGGTTGGGTACGGAGGACCCAGTTCAAGGAGTTTCGGCCGAGGGCCCTCGATGACGTCCGCGTGCTTACCCTCGCCGATCTCTAGCGACCTCATGTCGAGTTCGGCCACCTCGGCGCGAGTGCTCAACGCTGGAGTCGTCTGCCGCATTGTAGGAGTACCAGGTAGACGGGTCATCCGCTGTTCCTCTGCGTAAAGGCGCCGCGCTACTCCAGGGCGGTCTCTCACATGGCCCGCCGGTTCGTCGCACGTACGGCGGGCGCTACTTGGTGGCGTAGCGCCGTCAGCCTCCGGGGGCGGCCCGATGCGGCGCATCAGTGGGGACTTAATACGGTTTGAACTTGACCGCCTACTCCCATGCGATTCCGGGGCACAGGTCACTGAATGAAGCGGGTGGCAGACGTGCTCGTCGACGCTTTCGTCGCCGCGGGAGTGCGCAACGTGTACGGAGTCGCGGGTGACTCGCTGAACGCCATTACCGACTCTCTGCGTCCGCGCAAGGACATCCGTTGGGTCCACGTCCGTCACGAGGAGGCAGCTGCGTTCGCCGCGGGAGCGGAGGCACAACTCACCGGGAATCTGGCGGTCTGCGCGGGAAGCTGCGGGCCGGGCAACCTCCACCTCATCAACGGGTTGTACGACGCCCACCGTAGCCGCGCCCCCGTCCTCGCGTTGGCGGCCCAGATACCGACTCCTGAAATCGGGTCGGATTACTTCCAGGAGACGCATCCGGAGTTGATCTTTCGTGAGTGCAGCTTCTTTCGTGAACTGGTTGCCGAACCGGGGCAGCTGTCCGGTGTCCTCCAAGCCGCGATCGACACGGCCCTGGACCGTCGGGGCGTGTCGGTCGTAGTCCTCCCCGGGGATGTCGCTCTGCTGCGAGCCGAGGGCAAGGCTCCTCGACCGCCCGGTCCGCGACCTGACGAGAGCTTGCGACCCTCCGACCCAGAGCTAGCGCATCTATCCAGCCTGTTGAACAACGCATCGAAGGTCACCATACTGGCCGGGAGCGGCTGTGCGGGCGCCCGGGTCGAACTCTTCGAGGTTGCCCGGAAGCTGGGTGCTCCAATCGTTCGCACGCTTCGAGCCAAGGAGTCCCTCGAGCACGACAATCCCTACGATGTTGGCATGACCGGCTTGATCGGATTCTCCTCAGGGTACCACGCGATGATGGATGCAGATCTGTTGCTGATGCTGGGGACGGATTTCCCCTACCGGCAGTTCTACCCGGACAAAGCCACGAAGATCCAACTCGACCTCCGGGCCGAACGCATTGGACGTCGTACTCACGTCGATCTCGGTGTGATCGGGGATGTGGCGACGACGCTGCGGGCTCTTCTGCCTACCCTCACACCGAAAACGGACCGTACGCATCTCAGCGATTGTCTCGCGCACTATGCGCGATCGCGGGAAGCTCTCGACGAGCTCGCCACGGGCGAGCCCGGGAAGTCCCCGATTCACCCTCAGTTTGTGGTCAAGATCCTCGACGAGCTCGCGAGCGACGACGCGGTCTTTTCCTGTGACGTCGGCCTCCCGACGGTCTGGGCGGCCCGCTACCTGCGAATGAACGGTCGCCGCCGTCTCCTAGGCTCGTTCTGGCACGGGTCGATGGCGAATGCCCTTCCTCAGTCCATCGGGGCCCAGTGTGCCGACCCCAGTCGACAGGTCGTCAGTCTCTCGGGGGATGGCGGGATCGCGATGCTGCTCGGAGAGCTCCTAACGCTGCGACAGCTCGATCTGCCGGTGAAGGTCATCGTTTTCGACAACAGCTCACTCGGGTTCGTTCAGCTCGAGCAGAAATCCGCGGGATTCCTCGAGTCGGGTGTCGACCTCCTCAATCCCGACTTTGCCACGATTGCGAACAGTTCGGGCCTCCTGGGTCTGCGGGCGGAGACTCCCGAACAGGTCCGACCGATGATTGCCCAGATGCTTTCCCACCCCGGACCAGCCCTGCTCGACGCCGTCGTGGCCCGCCAGGAGGTCGCGATGCCTCCTTCGATCGAACGATCGGTGGTGAAAGGCTTCGGCCTGTGGCTGATCAAGGCCGTCCTGAGCGGAAGGGGCGATGAGATTGTCGATCTGGCCAAGGTCAACCTCCTCCGTTGAGCGGCGAGTTCGCAACGAGGGAGAGCGGTCGACCCGTCGTACCATTCCGGAATGCCCTCCCGAAGAGAATTTAGGCTACGGGGCTTCGGCATGGACAGCAGATCATGGCCGAGGCGATCCTTTGCGATTTCTGCCACCTGCCGATGTCCTCTCCAGCCGCGTTGGAGCGCCACGTCCGCATCGAGCACGCAGGTCGGCCCTGGGCACCTCGGTGCGACATCTGCGGGCTGACGTTCGAGTCGCCCGCGGACCTCAAAGCCCATAACGAAGGCGTGCATCGCGTAGGACGTTCTTAGAGCGGGCGTGGGGCGCCCGACCGGGGCGACGACGATTGCCGTCGGCTCGGGCGCGTCGCGGACTAGCGCGCCTCCAGACGGAGGACCGTTTCCTCGACCGGAGCGAGCTCCGCCGTTTCGAAAGCGCCCCTGTCTTCCGAAGTCAAACTTGACGCACCACGAATGGGCGGACCCGATGGCTCAGGTACTGTTGGACTGCGATTGACGGGGTTCGATTCGAGATGGAGGCGCCAGAAGTCCGGATTAATGGCCTGCCCTGACTCCAGGGTGGTCTCGGATGGCTGCGGCGATTCTATCCCTCTCGGAACAGTTCGTAAACGATGATTCCTTCTCGGTAGGGCATCTCCGAAGCAATCTTGCCGTACTGGGCATCCTCGGCGGTGCGACGATCCTCGTCTTCGAACGCCTGGGCGTCTTCGTACCGGTACACCAGAACGGCCGTATTCATCGGCCCGCTCATTCCCGTGAGGAGCTGGGGAACGACGAACCCCCTCGCCTTGCGGTAGTCGCGATACCTCTCGACACTATCGAGAAACCGACGCCACGCACCATACCGGATCTCGCCGCGGACGTGGAGGACTAGCGCCATGACTCGTTAGGTCGGAAACCGCCGGGCGCCTTGCGAACGATGGGGTCAGTGCATGAGTTTCAGGTAGGCTTGGTCCTCGTCGAAGCCGTTGTTCAGGAACTCTCGCGCCGCGGCCTCGAGGTGACCGGCAGGTATCATGGGTGACTCGAAATCTCCGATGACCGTTATCGCGGTCTTGTCGCCCTTCGGAGTGTAGTAATTGACGACCTTCGATCCGGCGAGAGGTCCCTCCAGTATCTCCAATATCTGCCCCAAGGGCGGTAGACCCGTGACACGGAACTTCATGGGCATGCTCTGACCATTGGCCTCTGCCACGAAGCTCGTGAGAACCTGGTTCTCTCCCAGGGGGCGGACCTTCACGTTCTTCGCGCCAGGATGAATCCTCGAGGTCTCGGTCGCGTGAAGCTCGATGAGCTTCCATAGCTTTCCAATGGGTGCGTCAAAGTGGCTTCACTCGTCGACAACTCGAACCATGCGGCACCACACCACCGAGGGTATTTCGCGTGGGCCGCAGCCAGGTCACCGGAGAGATTCTATCTCGAGGCGACATTTTCCCCTCCGGTAGATGGATTCGGAATTCGGATTGGGCGGCAGTCTTACCCGAAGGAGGGAAGGGGAGGGGGAAGGCCGACCCTTTCGACCGCTACCGGTAGGCGGTTACGATGGCGGCCTCGGCAGGGATCCGCAGACCCTCTCCAAGTTTCCAACGTTTGAGATTCCCGCGGGTCTTCTCGATCACCTCTCTTTGGGTCTCCGGGGTCTCCTCCCTCAGGGAGTGTCCGATCGGTGTGGCCGTCAGAATGCTTTCGAAGTAGTCGTCCTCGTTGGCAAAGGTCCAGGAATGGGTCACCCGACGTTCCCGAGCGTCGCGGAATCCCGCCCTCTCCAAGAAGGCGACCATCTCACCGGGCCCCCCGGTCTCATAGGGAGTTGGGAGGTAGCCGGTTTCGTCGGGCTCGGCGTGTTCCAACATCGGGGCGATGATCGCATCGATCGCGGGGACCTGGGGTCCGAGACCCCAGACCGATACCCCGATCCGGCCTCCGACCTTGAGCACTCGGAACGTCTCCGCGGCGGCGCGTTCGGGATGGGTAAAGATCTGGAAGCCGAACGCACTGCACGCCACGTCGAAGCTTTGGTCGGGGAACTCCAGCTTGGTGCAGTCCATCACCTGAAACGTGGCATTCGCGATCGCGCGAGAGTGGGCCGTCTCCTGGGCGATCTCCACCATTCTTTCAGCCATGTCGACCCCGGTCACGTGTCCGTCGGGGCCGACCAGGCCGGCGATGGTGAGCGCAGGTTCGCCGGGACCGGTGCCGAGGTCGAGGGCCCGGTCTCCCGGTTTAAGGTGCAAGTCCGCCAGCAGGTCCTGGCGATAGGATTCCAGGTTCCGCGCAAATCGCTGGTAGACGCCCGAAGTCTCGTTCCAAGTTGTTCGGGTATACTCCCGATAGTAATCGTCAGTGTACTCCCACGGCATGCACGTTCCCCGACCGCTACGCTCGTGACCCCGATCCAGGACTAGGCGGTCGCGACATCGTCATCCGGGGTTTAGGTCTTCTGTTTCCGTATTCCCACCCTGAGTGCAAGACCACGGCCCCATTTCTCGCAGGGAGCCATCTGGTAGGTTATAGTCAGGCACGGGTGAGTACCGTTGGTGGCTCTTCCTCCTCGTCGACCTCTGGGTCGATCCGGCCTGTCGGTCGCGCCGTTCGCCTTGGGCGGATACGTGCTCGGTTGGACTGTTGACGAGGCGACGGGATTCCGGATTCTCGACGCATTCGTCTCAGCGGGATTCAATCTGATTGACACCGCCGACACGTACTCGATCTGGGTGCCGGGCCATCGAGGGGGCAAATCGGAGACGATTATCGGGAAGTGGTTGCGCGAGAGCGGACGCAGACACGAGGTGGTGATCGCGACGAAGGTCGGGATGGACATGGGACCCGCCGGGAAAGGGCTCTCAGCGAAGCACATCACTCGCTCGGTGGACGCCTCGCTCGGCCGGCTCCAAACCGACTACATCGACCTCTACCAAGCCCACGCGGACGATCCGGAAACTTCCTTAGAGGAGACTCTCCGGGCATTTAGCTCGCTGATCGAGGTAGGAAAGGTTCGTGCGATTGGTGCCTCGAACTATGACGCTGAACGCCTCCTAGACGCCCTGCGCGTCAGCGCCGAAGACGGATTTTCTCGTTATGAGGCCCTGCAACCGCTGTACAACCTCACGGACCGTCAGAATTACGAGCGAACCCTGGAGCCGGTCTGTCGGAAGAGCGGCTGGGCGTGCTCACGTACTCTTCTCTCGCGTCCGGGTTCCTGACAGGAAAGTACCGTTCAAAGGCAGACCTGGGGAAGAGTCCTCGTGGGGTGCGGGCTGAATCGCGCCTCAACGAGAGGGGGACCCGGATTCTCGCTTCCCTAGATCTTGTTGCCTCACGTGTTGGGTCATCTCCAGCTACGGTCGCGCTGGCATGGCTGATTGCGCGACCCACGGTGACCGCCCCTATCGCGAGTGTTACCTCCACGGATCAGCTCGATCAGCTGGTTCGGGCGACCTCCCTGATTCTGGACGCCGAGTCGATGAAGATCCTCGAGACGGCCAGCGCGTAGTCTGCTCTTCGCTGGACGAGCCCACCCAATCGCCTAGAGCCCGCACGGAGGAACGATCGGGTCGAACTCCTCCGAATGTAGCTACCGCCACCTTATTTGTACGTCGTCAATAGACGCGACCCATGGCGAGAATTCCCCCGGTCGAACAGACGTTCTATTACGCCGCTCCTCCGGCCGAGGTCTTCGCGGCACTGACCGAACCCAAGGAGCTAACGAAGTGGTTTCTGGAGAAGGCCGCTATCACACTCCGAAAAGGCGGCGCATTCAAGTTCACGTGGCTGGGCGGCTTCAGCATGAAAGGCAAGGTGAAATCGGTCGCATCGCCCAAGCAACTCGTCCTCAATTGGGTGGACCGTCTTCCGGACGGCAAGCTGTACGAGACGGTGGCTCAATTCGACCTGCAGAAGAAGGGCAAGGGAACCCTGCTGACCGTGACCCACCGCGGCTTCAAGAAAGGGCGGAAGTGGATCGGGCTCTACGGGGCCGTCCAATCGGGATGGGCGTATTACCTCACGAATCTTCGATCCTTGCTCGAGCACGGGGTCGACCTCCGTTCCGGGCAGGATGCTCTGTCGTAGACCGAAGACCGCGGTTTTCGGCCCTTCGCCCATCGACGGCGATTCGTCCGTCCTCACCAGTGGCGGCCGATTTGTCCCGCTGGGTGAGCCTCAAATGGAGCGTTGCCTTCGAGATTCCGGGGATAGCAGGTGATGTTGCCCGTGACATCCCGGTGGGCTCGCTTCGGGCCCACGAACCGCTCGTGGTTCATCCACGTCCCTCGCGGGGGATTCTGCGTATCGGCATTCGTGGTGGTCCGAAACCGTCGCGGAGATGTGCTTCTCGGCCGGCCAACACTGCATCGAGACTGGCCGGAGGAGGGATGCCTGCCCGTGTGGCGGGTGCGGGAAGAGGTGAGGGCGGGGAGCTGGATTCTGCCGGCAAGTCACTTCCTCATGGACGAATCGCCGGACCATGCTTCGGTTCGAATCAGCCGGAAATGGGCTGGATTGCCGGGGGTGAAGCCACGCCTCGTCGTGGTCGAATCCCATCTGTTCCCGACCGACATGTGGGCAGGTACTGGTCCCCGGCGGCGCCGGATCAATCACTGGGCGCTGTGCTTCATCTTCGAGGTGCGAACCGACCGAGTCCCGAAGAAGGGTCCGTGGTGGGCGGAACTCAGATTCGTACCGCTTTCCGAACTCAGCTCGATACGAATCGGCCGGAGCCACGACGACATCATCGGCTCCCTCCTGAAGGCACGCAAGCAACCTGCCGGGTAGCGGCCGAACGCGGGCTGTGGGCCGTTGACAGGGCCACCTACAATCGACATCCGACGCATCTGAGTGGTCAGGACAATCGTTGGACCCCGGCCGCGCCGAGTTTCGCGAACTCGTCAGCGTACGACTCGCAGCCTAGAAATATTCGTGCTGTTCAGTCGACCCCGTGCAGGCGCTGACGTGTCCAAGCTGTGGGGCGCCGATCAGCGCCGACGCCCAATTCTGCACGTACTGTGGAACCGCGGTAACCGCCGCGTCCGCTCCCCTTCCGACCTCACCCACTTCGGCTGAGGGGGTTCCGCCTCTCCTCCCCTCTCAGCCGTACGGTACCTCGGGTGGCGCTCCCCCCCCTCGACGTCGGTCGCGAGCGTTGGTCGTCGTCGTGATCGTCATCGTAGTGGTTTTGGTCGCCTCGGTGGCGGCCTACGAGTTCTTGGTTCCCGCAGCCCCAGCGATCCAGGTGGGTGAAATCGACATCTGGGCCCCGGACAACGTCTGTGGACTGGACTCCAATCCGATCTTCTACTACGGCTACAATGCCTCGACCGGCTCCGGCGTCTCGATCGACCTCGGCGTCCCCAACTACAATTCCACGTCGTGCGTCGTGGCCCATGTGGCCACGAACACCAGCGGATTCACGTTGAGTGCGATTCAGGTGCCCCTGATGATCGTAGGAAATGGTACTGCCTCGATGAACATGACCGTGACGTCGCCCGGCTCGTCGTTCACGGGTGACCTGAACCTAGTGTTTACCTAGCACCCGTGGCCGCGATCAGTCCCGGGTCGGACCCCTCTCGAGATCGACCCGGGAGCCTTCGAGCCTGACCCGATCATACGCCCTCGGACCGGGCGGAAGTTGGGCCCCCCTTGCGTTAGAGAAGACCACCCGTTTCACAACCCCTCGATTCGCCCTATAACCCCCGTGAAGTTTGCCGTAGCGTCGGAATCCGACTGTGGAGCCCTCGATGGTGGAAATGAAACCTGGAGCGATAGTGCATGTGGAACTGACTTCGAACGACCCCGCCGCGACTCAGAAGTTCCTAGAAGGAGTGTTCGGCTGGAAATTCAAAGAGGAGATGATGTCCCCCGAAATGCAGTACTGGACCTTCGAAGCTCCGTCGGGCCCCGGCGGTGGACTGACCAAGCCGATGGCCGGGATGCCCCCGTCCACCCTGAACTACGTCCTAGTCGAATCGGCCGCGATCGCCGTGAAGAAGATCAAGGCGCACGGGGGGAAGATCATGATGGATACGACCGAGATCCCGAAAGTCGGTTGGTTCGCGGTCTATGAGGTCCCGGGCGGAGTGATTCAAGCCGTCTTTGAGCCGAAGCGAGGGTAGGTGTCAGGACGCCGGATCCCGGCCGCGTTCGGTCCGGATCAACCCATTCCCGGCCCGGGAAAGCTCAGAGGACCAGGTACGGGCGATCATACTAACGCAGGCTGCTGCGAGCCAACCACGATCTAGCCCGTGGAAGCGAACAACTGTCGGCGCCCTGGACCCCCGCCCACTATTCATCGCTCGGCGCGGCAACGTTGACCGTGCTCGGACCTTCTCCGAAGAGGACGGCCACAACCGCCGCATCGACTTCAGAGCTTGGATTCACGTCGCGGTGTATCAACCCCGCCGGAATCCGGAAGAAGTCCCCTTCCTGGAGCTGAACCGTTCGCACCCCGCCTGGTCCGAATTCGAGGTTCAACCGACCGGAAACGATGCGGCCGAAGAGCGCGCGACCCCCGTGGTGGTGCCAGGCCGACACCACGCCTCTCGCGATTCGTGACTCCGAGATGAGGAGTCCACCCGCATCGAAGGCCGGATACCGGACGATCCCGGGCGTGGAACCGGAAGCAATCAACTCCGTACTCCGGACCACGTCGATTTCCGGCTCCATTGATTTGCCCCGCTCCCCGAGGGCGCTCGAATCCTAAAGGACTTTTCCCGAAACGCCGCCCCGCGGCTAGGGTCGTCTCGGGGAGGAGCTCGGCCGGTGTTGATTCCTTATCTATCAGCGTCGGCGCTAGCCTAGCGTGAGGCTCTGGGAGGTCTCTTTCCGCTGCCGTTACAAGTACCCTCTGGTGGATCTTTCGGCTCGATTTCCGGGCGCCCCGTTCTACGCGTGGTGCGTCCGAGACCGGCTCGTTCTCGAGGCTCCGACCCGGGAACCGGAACTCCTGGATTCGATCGAGCGGTACTTGCGTGAAGCCGGAGTGGGAATCGTCAGTTCGGTTGGATCCCCTCGCGGACGGGTGTTCCTCCTGTATCCACACTTCGACTCCACCGAGGGTCTGAACCCGGTCTTCGAGCAGAGTCACTGCCACCTGGCCCCACCCTGGGCCGACCTGGACGGATGGGGGTATTTCCGGATCGTCAGCTTTGGAGGCGAGGATGCGCGACGCCTGCTTCGAGCGGTCTCCCGGCGAGGGACGATAGAGGTCCTTCGAAAGGCCGAGCTGCCCCTGGAGGCGCTCGCTACCACTGTCTGGTCGCACTCGCCCGGCGGCGGACTCACCCGGAGGCAGGTCGAGGCTCTTGTCCAAGCGCACCGGACCGGCTACTATCGAACTCCCCGCCTTACCACGACCGAAGGCATCGCCCGCAGCATGGGTGTGACCCGGTCGACCTTGGAAGGCCATTTGCGCGTGGCTGAGAACCGACTGATCGAATCGGTTGTCCCATACGTGACAGCCTCTCGCTCGACGGAGACCTGGGACGGTTCCCTGGCCACACGGCGGGGGGGTCGGGAGCACGGGCGAAACGCTTCCTCAACGGCCGCCTAGTCACGCGATTCACCCCGTCCGAATCGACCGCTCGCCCGTGGGACGGTCTTTCGGGGGCAGGGTTGGGCCGGCTCCATGTCGACAGACCTGAATCCGACCCGTCGACCGACGGCTTCCGGGCTATGGTCGGTGGGTTCCTTCGTAAACCGAAGCGACCCTCCGGGGTCACGCTAGCGCTGTGCGCCCGATGCTGCGACGACGAGGTTACTCATGTTAGACCCCTTCCCGGAACGCGACGCAGGGCCTGAGTTCAGTCGAAAGCGTCGGAAGCGCACCAAGGACTTTGGCCCGCGGGACGATATGGCAGGGAATCCGACTCGGCCCCATCGAGATTCAGGTAGCCGAAGAGGTGGCGTATCGGCGGGGACGGCGAGAGCAAGCCGACGGTTACCCTGAGGATATGAGCTCGGGCCAGCGCGATCGGCCCACCGCGGTCAGCGAACCTTATCGAAGGGTCGAGCGGCGGTTGCGGCGAAAGGACGGGGGCCGGGCTGACGGTTCCGTCCGCAGCCGGTGCGCGCTGAGCCCAGGAGCGCTCGGCCACTAAAGGGGTCTCGTCGCACGTGGAGGGCCATGATTCACTGGGCCGGGAGAGCTCGCTCGTTCGTCGGCAGCGCGTCTTCGGCGTTGTGGACCTTGGCCCGATCGACGGCCAGCCACCGATAGCCATCTCCCACTTCGATGACCGTGAGAAGAATCCCACTTTCCTCGAGCTCGGAACGATGCTTGAGGAGGGAGTCGAACAGGTTGAACGAGTCTTCGCCGGTCAGCTCGGAGAGTTCTCGGGTGGTACCCATCCAGGTGCCGTCGTGGACGAGCTCTCGCAGAACGTGAACAAACTGCGGAGGGTTCGCCTCGGGGCGCGGGGGAAGGCGCCGGGCGCCCGAGATCGCTGTCTCGACCTCGAACGCGGGGACCGCAACTGGGATCGGTTCGGGCGTCGGTCCTTCGGGTTTCTCAGGGGCGGTTAGAGACTCCTCCGGCTCGGCTGGGTCTCGGTCCAGGTCGGCGAGGTCCAGTAGGAAGGAGTCTATCTGATTCGTCAGCTCTTCGCGCTGAACCACATCGGGGGTGGCCGGTAACCTAGGTGCAGGGATAGTAGACCGTTCTACCACGGGCGACCTAAGAAGGGGAATCTCGACGTCCGGGTCAGAAATGCGGGCTTCCACGATCCGCGTGAACTCATCGATATCGGACTCCGGAACGGGGCGCAGATTTCGGCGCATTCGGAACCGGTCAAGGGCGCCTCGTAGCTCGCGACTCGGCACGGAAAACGCATGCCGCTGGGTGCCATCGCGCAGGACAACCCACGGGTTCGACTTGGCGTCCCGGAATAGCTGGAGTCCAGCATACAGCACGAGTTCCCGGTAGAGTTCGTGGGCCGGCGGCCCCCCCATGGCACCGATCGGGGGGGTCCATTGCCCGGTAAGCCGGCTCAACTCCCGTATCTTTAGGTCCTCGAAACTCACGCCCCCTCGCCTCTCCCGCCTCGCGCCCAGGAACGTTCCTGCGTCGCACGCCTCGGGCCTTTCTGGCGGGGGTCGCGGTATAGTTCTTGCGGAGGACTGGAAGCTCCCCTCGACCGAGGGTAGGTTTGACGAGGGGTGTTACCTCGCTCGCCAAACCTCGCGTCGGTGCGGCCGAGCTCACCGACCGCGGTAGGCCTTCTCGAGCGCCTTCACGTTGATCTTCGTCATTTTGAGCATGGCCGCCACGACTCGGGCCGCCTTCTCCTCGTCTTCGTCGCCCATGAGCTCACCCAGACGGGTCGGGATGACCTGCCAGGATAGACCAAATCTGTCCTCGAGCCAGCCGCATCGGCCTTTCTTTCCGCCGCTCGAAAGTGCTTCCCAGAGAACGTCGACTTCTTTCTGACTCTTGCAGCTGACGAAAATCGACACGGCGGGGGTGAACTTGTAGTGCGGGCCCCCATTCAACGCCATGAAGGTCTGACCGCTGAGCTCGAAGGTAACCAGCAAGGCGGTGGCCTTCGTTCCCGGCCTCGCGTCCCCCGAATAATGGACGTTCGTGATCCTCGAACCCGTGAAGATCGAAGTGTAGAATCTGGCGGCTTCTTCGGCTCGGTCATTGTACCATAGGAAGGGTGTGATTGATTCCACTGCGATCTTCGGCCTGCGCGTCACGGCTTTCGCCATCGGGCTTGTCTTGATAAATCCTGTTCCGTCAATCGAGTGCCGATCCCGCTCGGGTGACAGACCTGACGTCCGAGAGTCCTCCGGTCTGGAAGACCGTGCCCCGCCCCCGGACGCGAGCGGCGGAAGTTGCCGTGGCTGACTGGCACGTGAAACCGAGGATACCATGCGGGGGTCGTCAGGCTCGGCCAATGCGGCCCAACCACCTGGTCAGGGTCCCCGTGTAGAGAGGGCTGACCGACTCGGAGTCGCGAGCTTTCTCGAGCGTGGGACCGTGACCGGTTCCGGGGAGCCGGACGATCCGAATCGAGCGATTGCCCGAAAGGCGTCTTGCGTTTTTCCAGGCTGCGATGCTCTCGTCGATGGGGCTCCATTCGTCACGTTCACCGTAGAAGAGCAGGACCGGGCACTCGACCCGAGCGAATACGGGACGGGGGTCGAAGTCCATGTCCGGCCACTGAGGACGACTGGGCATTCTCGCCGGAAGGTAGGCGAGGGGAAACCAGGCCTTCGCTCGGTTCCGTCGGAGCATCCGTTCGAAATCTCCTCGGGTGGAGGGCGTCCGGATTGCGTTCTCGAATGCGATCCGCAGAGCCCGTAGCTCGGCCCGCGCCGTGTTCCCGAAGCCAGCCCTGCGCAGGTGTTCGTCCGTACCGTATCTCATCTGTGCGGCGGGAGTCACCCCGGTGCACGCGAGCAGGATCAGGAAATCTGGACCGCCGGCGACCGTGGCACTTAGCGCGCCTATCCAGGCTCCCTGGCTCCACCCCCAGATTCCGACCGGCAGACCCGCGAGCGGACCTAGGCCTCGAAGATGGTGCAGTCCCGCCAAAGCGTCGGCGACTTGGTCTCGAAACGGGACACCGCGGCCCCTAGGATCCGGACGACGATCATAACGCAGTACGGCGATTCCCGATGAGGGTAACACTCTCGCGAGGTGGTCGAATAGCAGTTGACGTCGCGATGGGTTGTCGGCGGGGTGAAGGGCGACCACGGCGGCGCGAGCTCGGCCCGCGGGCAACGTCAGAAGTCCGGGCCGACGCACGTTCCCATGCGCCAGGGCCGTCTCGATCTCTCGCAACGGTGGTGCCCAACGGGCCGGCGATAATGACCGTACGCGTCTAACCGAAATCCCCCGGGCAGCGGACCCATGGGTGTCCGGACCGGGGATTTGGGGGAATTGGTTTAGGTTGAGGGAGGGAATGAGGGACCGCAAGGCGAGCGCGATGGTAGATGTCTCGGATGTTACGACGGTCGTGTCTGCGCTCAGTGGAATCGCGGTGACCCTGGGATTCCCGTTCGTGCTCTTGCAGCTACGCCAGAATGGTAAGTTGGTCGAAGCGTCCCATCGTCAGATCGAGGCCATGATTACCCAGAACCGGACCCAGGGGCTCCACCCTGGAGAGATGGAGCCGGGAGGAGCGCGCGGCTCCCGTCTCCTGAGGACCCGGACGCCTCGGGCCCGAGCGGCTCTAGGAGCCTCGTCCCGCGTCCCACAGTATCGACCCGAGCGCAGAGTGTCGAGCTGCCCTTGGGGGAATCAGTACATTTAGTACTGGTGCTTCGCAGTAGCGGGTAACAGGGCATGCGGCGTGCAAGGCTTAGACTGAATCGGAGCGGCGGGGTCTTGTTGGATTTGGTTCTGGGGGTCGGGCTGGTGTTGCTCGGCGCGTTCGCTCTGGCTTCGCTGGGAATCAGCTTTCGAGAGATTGTTCACGGCGCGAGTCGATTCTTCGGCGTCGGGTAGCCGGTTCACGGTCCGGCCCCCCCCGACAAGTCATGATCCTCTCACGAGGGTGCGGCCTCGTCTTCCCTCACCTGTCCTGACATTGGATTTCGGATCACTCGAGCGCGTTCTTCGGCCGCCGGCTCTAACGTGAACGGAACGTCCGTCGGGAGAACCGCCTGAAGCTGCCTGAGGAGGGTGGAAGATTGCCGCGGAAGCGAGTCGCCCCTCAGTCATCCGGGTCGAAACCTAGACTCATGAGGCAGAACCTCAGCGTAGTAACCTTGGGAACGAGAAGTTTCACGCGATCGCTGCGATTCTACCGGGACGGGCTTGGCTGGAAGACCGACGCCACCGAGAGCGACCCGATCGCCTTCTTCGACTTGAACGGGACGATTCTCGCTCTGTTCTCTCGTTCGGACCTGGCCGCCGACGCTACGGTCACCCCGAAGGGTGGTGGGTTTACTGGGGTCACCCTGGCGCACAATGCCAGGAGCGTGCGGGAAGTCCTGAAGGTTTTCAGCCGCCTTGAGAACCTGGGTGCCCGGATTGTAAAGCGGCCCCAGAGTACGTCCTGGGGTGGATTCGGGGGGTACTTTGCTGACCCCGATGGCAATCTGTGGGAAGTGGTCTACAACCCGGGATGGAAACTCGACCGGAAAGGGCGTGTAGTCCGCCCGTGATGCCTCGATCCCCTCCCGTGTTTCTACCAGTTTGGTGCGGTCCGCGTGAGAATGAACGAGTTTCGGTCCGGTTCATGGTGGCCGACCCAGGTTTGAAGGGATTCCGGCCCGGGACATCCTCGCGGGCGGGCACCGCCGACTCGCTTATCCCCTACTCCGGCGACTGTCGAATCGTCCTGGGTCCAGAAATCGCGGGGTTCAAGTAACCCAAGTCGGGTGCGTTCGCCGAGGGGCGACCATGGCGGATATCACCGACACGCAGGCGTGGAGTGCGATCGAGCATGCGAGGAAGAAGGCAACGGAGCTCGGAACGAAGATGGACATAGCCATCGTCGATGCCGGAGCGAATCTGAAGGGATTCCTTCGAATGGATGATGCATGGATCGGTAGCATCGACATCTCGATAAAAAAGGCCCGTATCGCCCGCTTCTTCAACATGAACACCGGCGAGATCGGCAAGCTTTCCCAGCCCGGTGGTCCCCTGTACAACATCGAACACTCGAACGGCGGACTCATCTCGTTCCCGGGCGGCGTCCCGCTCAAGAACTCGAAGGGCGAGATCGTCGGCGCTATCGGAGTGAGCGGCAGCTCGGTCGAGAACGACCACGCCGTCGCGGCTGCGGGAGCCACGGCGCTCTCCTAGGTTGGTCGTCCGCGACAACGGAGGCGCGATGAAGGCAAACGTCTACCTCGGACCCTACAAGCTGGCGATCCAGGACAAGCCGAAGCCCAAGATCGAGAAGCAGACGGACGTGATCCTCAAGATCACGGCCACCTGCATCTGTGGGTCGGACCTGCACCTCTACCACGGACTGATCTCGCCGGATCTTCCCGGCCAGACACTCGGCCACGAGAACGTCGGGGTCGTCGACGAGGTCGGCTCGGCCGTGCAGTTCGTGAAGAAAGGAGATCGAGTGGTGGTACCGTTCAACATCAGCTGCGGTGCCTGCCAATTCTGCAACAATGGCCTGTGGTCGATGTGCGACAACGCCAACCCGTACAATCCGAAGGGACCCGGCGCCGCGTTCGGCTACGCCAAGCTCTTGGGGGGATACGATGGCGGCCAGGCGGAGTACCTCCGCGTCCCGTGGGCCGACACCATGTGCCTGAAGATCCCGGATACCGTTCGGGACGACCAGGCGGTCTTGCTCGCGGACATCTTTCCCACGGGCTACTTCGGGTGCGACATCGCGGGCGTGAAACCGGGCCACGTTGTGGTGGTCGGCGGATGCGGTCCCGTCGGCCTTATGGCGCAGATGAGCGCCTTGCTCCGGGGAGCCGCGCGGGTCTACGCGACCGACCGGGTTCCGGCCCGGCTCGAGCTCGCGAAGAAGATCGGAGCCATCCCGATCAACGTCGACAAAGAGGATCCGGTGAAGCGGATCATGTCCGACACCGACGGGTGGGGCGCCGACGCGTGTGTCGAGGCGGTAGGGTACGAAGCCACGGGCAAGGGAGTCATGTCCCCCGGACCAAAGGTCGAAGCGAAGCCCCTCGTGGTCCTCGAGACGCTCATGAAAGTGGCGAAGAAGGGGGCCGTGATTGGGATGCCCGGCCTCTTCGCCCCGACGCCGGCTGACCCGGAAGGGCGGGCGAGCTTTCCCTTGGGGGCCGCGTTCACCAAGGAGCTCGGGTTCCGGATGGGACAATGCAACGTGAAGAACTACAACCGATACCTGATGCAGGCGATCGCGGACAAGCGGGTGGACCCATCCATCGTCATCACCCACCGGGAGCCTCTCGACAAGGCGCCGCAGCTCTACGAGCAGTTCGACAAGCGAGAAGGTGGGATCGTCAAGGTCGTCCTGAAACCCTGACAGGCCCCAGCCCAACCCTTTCCGCCCCCGCCGTTGGAGGCGAGCGCGGGCACGATTGGTCGCGCGCCGAACAGGTCGCCACATGGGACATCGGGGACAATCCATCTTTTCCCGGACCGTGTCGTGAGGGTAGGGCAGGAGATCCCGAGCCACTCGTCGGCGAATCATCGAAAAACTCCTCGCATCGAACGAACCGTCGATTCGATGGCGGGCTCGAGTCGGGGTGTTGGGGGAATCGCGGGATGAGCCGCAGGTGCAACGCTTGGAAATGAAGGTCCGCCGATCCAAGCGGGTCCAGGCCCTCCTGTCCCATGAGAACGCTCGGCGAGTCGCCGGGACCACTCGCAGCGTCTACTACAAATGGCAAGGGACGCACTGGATGCTGGCGTCGCTGGCCGACATCGGCTATCCCCGGGCCGACGATGTCCTCCGGCCCCTGGCGGACCGGGTGCTGGAACTTTGGCTTCGACCGTCCTTTCAGCGGGAGGTCACGGTCCGAAGCCGGGAGCGAGCGGGACGGGCCATCGGGGTAGCCCGGCTACGCGGCCGGGCCCGCCGATGTGCTTCCCAGCAAGGAAACGCCCTGAGGTACCTCTCCATCCTCGGCCTGGACGACGGCCGACTCGGCACGCTCGTTCGTCTGCTTCGGCGCTGGCAGTGGCCCGACGGGGGCTGGAACTGCGACAAGGATCCGTCGGCTGACACTTCCTCATTCATGGAGACTCTGCTTCCGATGCGAGGACTCGCGGCGTACGACCGAAGCTACGGAGACGCGGCGGCACGGGTCGCGGCCAAACGCACATCGAAAGTGTTCCTCTGCCGAAACCTGTACCGGCGACGCTCCGACGGGCGCGTGATCCTGCCGGATTTCGTGCGGCTCCACCACCCTCCCTACTACCACTACGACGTCCTGGGGGGGCTCCAGGGAATTTCCGAGGTCGGGCTCATTCGGGATCCTCGAGCCGACGAATGCCTGGACTGGCTGGAGAGCCGCGAGCTCCCGGACGGGGGCTGGGCCGCCGATGCGCGATAATACCGCGTCGCGGCAAGCTTCCGTCCCCGATCAGAGTTCGTGGACTGGGGCCCTACGGGGGCCCGTCGTAGAAACGATTGGGTCACGGCGGATGCTCTCGCGGTCCTCCGAGCCGCGGGACGGGTCGTGCCCTGACCATCCCGAAGTAGGCGGATCCGCACCCTCCGGAGGGTCTCGCCTCGAACTCCCTTGCGCCCCGATCTCCTCCCCCGTCCGCGAGGTTGGGTGAGTTAGTCACGGATTGCGGGCCGGACGAGGTTCCCGGCGATACCGCCCCCCAAGGGGCTTAACCAGCGGCTCGGTTTCCAATCCAAGCAACGGTCTATCCCCTAGCGAGGAACGGAAGAGCCTTGAATTGGGCGGTCGCTGCGAAGTGGTTGGTATGACCCGATCTGGAAGAACGGTCCGCAGAGTCCCCAACCATCGGGGACCCAGTATCCCGCGCAACGGCGGACTCCCGGGACTGTATGACTACGGGCTGATAGGCAATTTCCATACCGCAGCCCTCGTCTCCCGTTTCGGCTCGATCGATTGGGCCTGCTTCCCCACGTTCGCGTCTCCCAGCGTCTTTGCACGCTTGCTCGACGCCGAGCGAGGAGGGTTCCAACTCCTCGCTCCCTCCGAATCGTCCGAGTCACAACAGCTCTACCTTCCTTCCACGGCCATCCTCCGAACGAACTTCCGATTGTCCGGGTCCCGGTTCCTCACTATTCGGGACTTCATGCCGATCTTCCCAGACGCTCAGCCCAGCACCTCGTCGATGATCGTCCGAGTCGTGGAGGCGTCGGGCGGTCCGATCGAGGTCCGAGCCGCGCTCGACCCTCGCTTTGACTTCGGCCGACGAGCGACGACCTGGACGCGGTCGGGGAACCGTTGGCTAGGTCGGTCGACGGCCGGGACGCTCACCTGCGTCCCTGGGTGGCCGGTGGAGACGGTGGACCAGACGCTGGGCGGGTCGACGGTCCTGAAGGACAAGGAGCGACGGGTGTTCGAGATCTACTGGGGAACCAGTCGACCGACCCTGGAGGACCCGCTGGACATGTTGAGACGCACCGAGCGGTTCTGGACGACTTGGGTCCACCCGCCGACGAGCCCCATCCACCTGCTGGCGGGGAAATGGCATCCGTGGATAGAACGGTCCGAAGTGGTCCTCAAGTTGCTCTCGCGTGCCGATACCGGCGCGTTCATCGCCGCCCCCACCACGTCGCTCCCGGAGTGGCCCGGTGGGTCCCGAAACTGGGATTACCGGTACGTCTGGATACGGGACGCTGCATTCGCGGCCCAATCCCTACTGCTGATGGGCCACGTCGCCGAGGCCCGGTCGTTTCTGCACTGGATACTCGGCATTCTACAACGGTCGGCCGGCCGGCAGGGACTGCGCGTCGTCTATGGGGCCCACGGTGAGACGGATTTCGAGGAACGAGAGGTAGACAACCTTTCGGGGTACCTGGACTCGCGGCCGGTCCGCGTCGGCAACTCGGCGGCGGACCAGTTCCAGCTGGACATTTACGGTGAGCTTCTCGACGCGGCGCTCTTGCTGTTCGAGATCGAGTCCGATGCGCTCGACGGCTCGTGGCCGGCGCTCGAGGGCCTGGCCGAACGGGTGCTGCGATTGTGGCGCCGCCCGGACCGCGGGATCTGGGAGATCCGAGCTCCTCCGGCCCACTACGTGCATTCGAAAGTCATGGCATGGGTAGCCCTCGACCGCGCGGTCACCCTCGGCCGGCAATTCGGCAGCCAGGAACAAGTAGGTCGGTGGGAGCGCGAGCGAGACCGAATCCGGGAGGTGGTGCTCGTTCGCGGCTTCGATACCCGTCGAGGGACGTTCGTCCAATCCTTCGAGCGACACGCAATCGACGCCGCCAACCTGAGAATCTCCATCGTAGGTTTCCTCCCCCCCGACGACCCGCGAGTCGCAGGGACCGTGCTGCGGGTGGAACGTGAGCTGGCCGACGGCCCGTTCGTCTATCGGTACCGAGCGAGCGATGGGGTGGGCGGTCCCGAAGGGGCCTTTCTCCCCTGCTCGTTCTGGCTCGTGGATTGCCTGGCCCGAGCGGGAGAAACGCGCCGAGCGCGCCAAAGCTTCGACACCCTGCTGCGCGCCGCGAGCCCGTTGGGTCTCTTCTCCGAGGAATACGACCCGGTGGCGGGGATCCCGCTCGGCAACTACCCTCAGGCGTTCAGTCATATCGCGCTCGTCCGGGCGGCCCTTGCCCTCGGACTCTCCGGGGTGCCCCAGTCGATTCTTCAGAACTACCCGTGGCTCGCCCACGCCACGTGGCGTAAGCAGTCCGTCTCGACCCGGCCCATCCCACTCACCGCGAGCCCGCGGGGGCGCTCTTGAGTTCGTACTCAGGCTTCTCCGTCGACGCCTAGCGCCGAGTGAATGATTCCACTGAGGGGTGGACCGGAAAGGCCGCGTAACAATCAAGCGAGCCCCCTTTTCGGATCGACGCCGCGGTGCAGGTCTATTTGGTAATTCTTCGGCCGGCTCGCGGGCCGGTCGGCCACCCTCCGTCCGCGGAGAAAGCGGTGTCAGTCCTGCCCGCGGTCTCTCTCTCGGATTCTACCTCGCTCACGCATCTCATCGGGAGTCTCGAAGACAGCGACCGGGGCGCTCACGAGGCGGAGTTCCGGCCGACCTCGAGATTACGAGCGTTTCGTCTTTGGCTTCTTTGGGGGGAGCGTCAAGGCGTGGCGAATCGACCGCTCTACCCACTCCCGAGATCGCTTCCGGTCCTGGAGAATCGACCGGGGAAAGACAAAGTATCCTTTCATCGGGCGGCCCGCCATCGGCTCGAACGGACGGACTCCGGCCAGGCTTGTGGCCAACTTCTGGTCCGCTTCGCCGAGTCGCAAGAACACGTCGGCTCCGAACGTGCCGAAGCACATGTTTCCGTTCGCAAACGCGGCCGGCTGGCCGAAGACTTTCTTGACCTCGAGTCGAGGATCCTTCGCCACGAGCCGCTCCAACATCGTCGTCGCGTCCGCCGTCGGCTTGGGCATCTTCATGGGTGTGATCCGTGGGACCGAGCCTCCCGAGATACCGTGCTGCTTCAGAATTGCGGTTTGACCAAGGGATCGGCATGGCGGTGGACCAACTTCCACCTCCCGTCCTCGACGCGGAATACTGCCGTCACCCGAAGCTCGAACGGCACGTGTTGGGCCGCTCCGTCTACCTCAAGGTGACCGCGGACCACGTCGACGGTGACCGCGAGCTCCGGGGTGAGGAACCGCCCCTGGGAATCGAAGGAGATGTCTCCTCCTCGGTTTCGGGACGATTGAGAATCGTAGAGCAGCCCCACCGGCCCCCAACCCTTTTCAACGCCGCCCCAGGCCTCGAACGTCGTGACGTCGTTGGTGTGAGAGCACAAGGCCCCCCACGGTCTAGGATTGCCGGCCATCCATTGGCTCGCCGCGTCGTGGTAGCGCTTCAAGAACTCGGTAAAGTCCGTCGACGTCATCTCCCGTTTCACGGAGGCGGTCGAGCTCGCGGAAGGGCTTTAGATGTTTGGAATCGACCCGCGATGACGGGGTCCGGGGGCGGAGGGGGGTCCTCCACGCACTCGCGCGGGACCTCGGAGACCGGTACGTGCGAGCAACCTCTCGCGTTCGACAAGTCGGACCGATGCACGATCTGGCCCTCAAAGGAAACCCGACGGGCCTTTTCCACGTTCGGGAGGAACCCCGGGACCTTGATCCGCGGCTACCACGCGAGCGGTTCAGGCTAGTCCCGCTACCAGAGCGTCCGTTAATCGCGAAGCCAAGTTCCCGGACTCGTCTAGGTCTGGGTCGAAGATCGCGACCTCGAGTCCGGCCACCTTCGGAGAGGCACAGAGGGTCCGGAGGAGGGTCGTCAGGTCCTCGAAGTCGATTCCGTTCGGTTCGGGAGAGTCGACGGCGGGCATGACGGAACTGTCGAGCACATCTACATCCAGGTGGACCCAGAATCCCTCGATGTCGGCTGGGGCGAGGTAGTAGAGAGCTTGATTCCCTGCCTCCGGAACGCCTCTCGTTGTGATTTCCTTCATGTCGACGACATGCATTCCGACGCTCCGAGCTTCCGAGGCATATTCGTCGTTGCTCCTCGAACCGATGGTGACGACGTCTGTGTCGCGGACATACGGTGAGTACCCCTCAAGATTCGTCAGTTCAGGAGCGCCGCGGCCGGTGACGAGGGCCAGGTCTTCTCCGGCCGCCGCGCCGACCGCCGGCGCGTTTCCCGGATGGCGAAAGTCCAAGTGAGCATCCACAAAGGCGAGCCCGAAGCGCCCGAGGCGACGCAATGCCAGCATGTTGCCGAGGAGGATGCTGCAGTCTCCCCCGAGGACTACGGTGAACGCTCCCTCATTCACGAGGGGCTGCACCCGGTCCGCGAGCTTTCGAGAATATTGTGCGATGGCCGTGCTGTTACGGACCGAATGACCGTCCCAGGCCGAAAGATATCGAGGTGGTACAACCACTCCAGCGTCCCGAGCATGGAGTCGCGGGACGATTCCTTGATCGCGCAGGGCCCCGGCGAGCTTGTACGCCCCGGGCACCGCACCGTCCACCGGGGGTCGAAGCCCAAGGTTCGAGGGGGCGTCGAGTACTGTGATCGGGCGCGTCACGTCAGGGACTCCAGACTTTTCAGAATAGCTCGACCCAGTTGCCATCGGGGTCCAAGACGTAGTAGATTCCCTTCACTCCGTTGAGATCGTCAGGAGTCAGGGCGGCCCTCGCTCCGCGAGCCACCAGTCGCCGGAACGTCGCAGCCGGATCCGTCACGTGGAACCCTAAGTGATCCAGTCCGTCGCCCGGTGCGTAGGTGGTGGCGAAGGGGGAAGACTCGGGATACCAGTTCAGTTCCAATCGTTGACGTGTACGGGGGTCAGCCAAGAGGACCCACCGTCCCCCGTGAGCAGCCCGTCCCCCTCGGATCTGCTTGAGGCCTAGGAGCTCGGTGTAGAATCTGGAAGCTCTCGCCAGGTCGGTCACTCGGATCCCGCAGTACCGAAGGCCCATGCACTGGCGAGCGACGGCAGGTCCTTAACCGAAGTGCCGTCGCACGTCGGCAGTCGGGTCGGGGCCAGGTCGGCGGCCCACCATGGTGCTTCGTGGGAGCCATCTAGCGGGAGACGCCAATCTTCGAGAGTCCTGCTATAGTTCTCTTGGCGGCCGAGGGAAACTTCCCCGGTTCCGGAACTCGGCGACGTCCCAACCTTCAGATAGTAGTAAACGGTGCGAAGTTCCATGCCCGTCTTCTTCGGACTGTGGAAGTTGAACACGTCGCTGCCGCCCTCTCCCGACCCCAACATGGCTGTAAAACAGAATGAAGCGTTCTTGGCCCTGTACCAGGCCCAGGCGCGCAGTGGTGACCTCAAAGAGACCTATGCGTTCCTCGAAGGGGACCGAGGGTACTTCATCACGGGAGATATTTCGCCGGAGAAAGCGATGGAAGTTCTTGCGGCCTGGCAACCCTACGTTACCTTCGAACTGCATCAGACCGTGAAGTTCCCCAAGCCGATCGAGACCGGCCTCGCGGTGGCGAAACAGCGGGCTGCGATGATGAAGTAACGACGGTCTTTCGTAGATCTCAGGGAGGCCAGGGCAATCGGCCGGAGGCATGGCCGAGGACGTACTTCCAGCCGCTCCGGGTCCGGGCGTATGTATCGCTGAACCAGACTCGGTAGGCGAACGGTTTCCCGTCCTCGACCCCTTTCGCCCAGAGCAGGGCGGTCACGACGGCGGTATCGCCCCAGACCCTGACGGTCCGGTCCGTATCGTCCTGCCGTTCGTAGACGAATCGACCGTTGCGGGCCTCCTCCATCAGGTCCGCCTTGGAGTAGGTCCTCCCTGTGCTCGAGATCAGCACGAAGTCGTCGGCAAGAATCCGGCCCATCGTGGTCGCGTCGTTTCGCCCGACGGCCGCCTGATACTCGGAGTCCAGATTCGCGACCGTTTCCCCGCCATTTGAAGCCGCCGTCTTCTGGTATCTAGGTTGGAAGAGCTGGGCCGAGACGCCTCCGGGCATCGCGAAGTACGTAACGTATCCGTAACTGTGGTCGACGGGCTCGCCGTCGAAGTGAACTCCGCGGCCTCGCAATTCAGTTATCGTTGCGCGAATGTCGTCGCAATAGAACGACACGTCATGCGTTCCTGGAGCGGGCTCGCCGCTCTCGTCCACCGGGTGGACCCCGACATCGCCTTCCGCCAGGTCGAAGATGAGCCAACCGTCACCGACGTCCGAAAAGGGAAGTCGGAGCTTGTCTCGGATGAAGTCTCGGGTGGCCCTCGCGTCGGTCGAGTAGAACAGCCCGTGAATGCCTTGGATCATGCATTCCACCTATCGGGGAATCTCCCGAACGGCCAAGCTCGGTAGGCCCGATAAACATTGTACCGAGTAGGGTCCGGGCTAGTGGGCTTGACGAATCGATTATTGAGCGTCAGAAGCCATCGCGCCCACTTGGCGGGACTGACCCCTCAAGACGTCCACATCGCAGCAGTGACCGGCGGCGGTCTGATCGGGCTCGTCCTGACAGGGATCGGGCCGTCGAGCTTGAGGTCGAACCGGTCCAGCTCGCCAAGGACCTCGTGAAGGACCGCCTTGTCTGCGAACGGGGCCAACGGGTCGAACGCCATGCCCGCACCCCTCGAAGTGGCAGCCTGTACTCGAATGCCCTACTTCTATCCGTCGAGGTTCGCGCCCAGAATTGTTCCACGGAGTCTGCCCCCGGCACGCGGGCGGACCTTGGTGCACCGTGGGAAACGGTGTTCTCCCGTGTAGGCGACCGGCTTCCACTTGAAATATCAGGACGGCTATACCGGAAGTAACCCCGGTCGCCGGCCGGGAGAAGCACAGAGATGGCCAAGGCCAAGAAGGGTAAGAAGGGGAAGAAGTAGGGCGAGTTTTCGTCCCCTCTTCCGGTGAGCCACCGGGGGGATTGCTTGCGCGGACCTCCCACACCGTTCCGGCGAACGGTGGGCGCCCGCGGATCCCCCCAAATTCTGTGACTCGAGTTTCGCGGAACGACGCAGCGAGCCACTGCACCCATTGTTCCGCCATCTTCGGTGACCGACGTCCGCCCCGGACCAGCCAGCGAGCTCTGCCCGGGGGGGGCGCGGACGGGTCGTCTAGCGGCGGGCCCGGTTTCCGCCCAGGGGTACCTGGCGACGTCGGGCTGCGATCCTGCGTTGACGTTGCTTGTGGTGTCGTTTCTTCGCTGCGGCCGACGGGCGTTTTCGTGGAGTGGGTGCCATGAGCTCGGGTCTCCTCGTTCACTGAGGTCGGCCGATGTCATAAGACCCGACCACCGGTCGCGTCGAGATAGGACTCACCCAGTCGAGGACCGACACCCAGCCCTCTCCCTGCCGGTAGGTGGATTCGGCGTGGCGGATGATTTAGAGAACTCGGGAACGATAGGTCGAGCATGTCGACGCGTACCCGACGCCTTCCGTGAGTCACTCCGCGCCCGGCGGACAACCTCCCTCGACCGGCACCGCCGAAACGCTCGTATTCGTCGCACCAATCCTCCAAGTGATCGGGGCAGCGTTCCTGATCGCAGGGATTCTCTTCCTCTTCGGCTGGACGGCGTTCCATCCGTTCGCGTTCGCCTAACTGGTCGGGCTGGTGGCGGGGTCTGTCGGAGCGGTCGCGATCCTCCTCCTATACTGCGCGTACGAATACTCCTACGTGCGAATCCAGCGTGCGGAGTACGCAGAAGCCCAGGGACCGACGCCGGTGATCGACATACTTTCCATCTTCCTCGGGCTGATTCCGGGGATGGTACATCTCGCGGGCTACCTGAAGCTCGGAGATGCATTGTGCGAGCAACAGACCGTGCTGATGACCTAGGCAACCGGCCACGGGGCCTCCTGGGGATCGATACCGGCTCAAGTTGCCTGTCGGGGGTGCGGTCGAGTGTACTTTGCGGGGCAGTTCCCCTTCTGCCCGAACTGCGGGCAGAAGTTCGCGCCGCAGATCGAGCTACAGATCGCGGAGGATGCGGTCGAGCTCGCGGGCCGCCGCGTCTAGCTCTTTCGCCACCCGGTGCACGGCCTTCTTGGCCGACCCGGAGGGGTCCTTGGCGGCGGCCTCCGCCTTGGTGGCGAGGTGGGCCGACAGCGTGGTCGTAGTGGAAACGAGGTCTCGAGCCGCGCGACGCGCCTCCGCGAGCAGCTCTTTGACAGAAGCCGGGGCCGCCCCTACATGAACCCCCGGCACCACGGCGCCGCAGGACGCGCACGAGAGGGCGCCGGAATGCAGTTCCTTGCCGCAGTTCTGGCAGTACATGCTTCCCTCGAGATCCGACACTGGTTCGGTGGTACTTACGGCCTCCGAAGTGCCCGACTCGGGCCTCCGTGAGGCCGAAACCGGCCGGCGGGCGGCCACGGCGCCGGCGGAGAATCGAAGGGAGGCTGTCACCAGCGCCGATAGGTTCGACGCGTCCGGGGTGGTTCAGAGGACGAGGAGGACGCTGGGCCCATACGGGAGTACCGTCGATCGCCCGAAGCTTGGTACCGACGCCGACCACCCCGGTTCGGGGGACCCCGGTAACGCGAGCCCGCCGCCCCACGACTTTCCGACCGAGGCGGCGCCGGGGCATCGTAGGCGAACCCCGGGACCCGGGCGCGCCGGACTTCAAAGCCCAGCAACGACTCGATCTGATTGAAGTCCTGCTCCTCTTCCGGACTCACGAGGGTGAACGCGTCTCCGCTCCGTTCGGCGCGCGCCGTCCGCCCAACTCGGTGGATGTACGCTTCCGCCTCGTGGGGGACGTCGAAGTTCACGACATGGCTGACCCCTTCCACGTCGATTCCCCGGGCGGCGATGTCGGTCGCGACCATGACCCGGTGATGGCCGACCCGGAATCCTTCGAGGGCGCGGATGCGCTGGCTCTGACTCCGATTGCCGTGGATCACCGTGGCGGGGATCTTCCAGTCGGCGAGCTGCCGCGCCAGTCGGTCGGCCCGATGCTTGGTGCGAGTGAACACGAGCACGCTGGCCATCGTCTCATCGAGCAACAGCTCGCGTAGTAGCGCGGCCTTAAGGTGGGAGGACACCGGCAGCGCGAGATGCGACACCCCGACGGCGGCCACCGTCGTCGCGTCGACGTGGACCATCCGTGGATTCCGCAAGAATTCTCGGGATAACCGGACCACTTCGGGCGGCATGGTGGCCGAGAAGAGCATGGTCTGCCGTTCGCGGGGCAACTGGGACAGGATCCGACGGACGTCTGGCAGGAACCCCATGTCAAGCATCCGGTCCGCCTCGTCCAGGACCAGAATCCGGACCGCTCGAAAATCGACGTAACCACGATTCATGTGGTCCAGCAGGCGTCCGGGGGTGGCGATGATGACCTCCGCTCCTCCGCGCAGGGCCCGGACCTGGGGCTCCATGCCCACGCCTCCGTACACAGCGGCGCCGAGCCGCTTCGTGTAATGTCCGAGCTTCTTGAGGAAGGATTCCGCTTGGAGGGCGAGCTCTCGAGTGGGCGTCAGAACGAGCGCATAGATTCGGCCCGGGGGTAGGTCCAGGGTGCGTTCGAGGATCGGAAGGAGGAAGGCGGCCGTCTTACCCGTGCCGGTCTGGGCCGTCGCGACGATGTCCCGCCCAAGGACGGCGTCCGGTATCGCACGGCTCTGAATGGGGGTGGCCGCGTCGTACCCCATCTCCTTGACTCCCCGACGGATGGTAGGGTGGAGTGGCAGTTCCTCGAACCGCACGTGCGCTGCGGTCGGGGGGCGAGTGGACTCTTCGGTATCGGGCATCGGGACCCCGTCCCACTCCGACCGAGGTTATGAGGCGACCGGGTTCCGCCAACTGTCGTTGACACTGGTTACCGGGGAAGAAAGACCTCCATCGCGACCTCCAAGAAACCGTTCAGATGGAACCCACCAGGAGCCGTGCAACCGTGACGGTCCCGCGTGCCAGTTCGGACGACCGGGCCGTCCAAGGCTCGATCGAAAGTGGAAGGGTTCTGCCCTGCGCCCAGGTCTCCGCCTCCAACACCGTGACCAAAGTACTCGCAGTGAGCGCGGCCCAGAGTCCTCTCGAGCACGATGCGTCCGGCAGTAAAGCGGCGCCAAGGACTCCCGGAGCCGTAAGACCGAATCCCGGGACCGAGAGTCCGGGTCAGAATGCTGCGAGCCCCATAGATGATAATCCGGCGGGCAGTGCCCGAACGGAGAGCGCGGGCAATGAAGACGCGAACAATCCGCCAGGTGGTCACTTTTCGAGCGACGCCGACCGAGGTCTACCAAACCCTGATGACGAGCCGCGGCCACGCGGGATTCACGGGAGCTTCCGCGCGAGTGAGCCCCCGGGTCGGTGGAAAGTTCATGGCGTGGGGCGGGTACATTCATGGCACCAATCTCACCTTGGTCCCGGGTCGCACGATCATCCAGGCCTGGCGGCCGTCGGACCCGACCTGGCCCGAGGACTACTACTCGAAGGTGCGGTTCGACCTCCGAGTGACAAGAGGCGGCACCCGATTGACCTTCACCCATTCAGGAGTACCTAGCGAGCACGTCGGCCATCTCGCCACCGGCTGGAAGCACAGCTACTGGGACCCGTTGCGCAAGTACTTTGCGAAGAAGCCCTCGTGAACTCGTCCCGCGGGGACCCCGGAGGGGCGCCCGCCCGCGGGATCACGCGCGATTCGCCGCGGCCGGGATGCGGTGCCCGGCATCTCGGAACAACAGGAAGGCGGGTACGGCGGGGGTCACGAGCAGTAGCCAGATGACGAGCGGGTTGCTGGTAAGGGAAAGGACCACCGTGCCCACGAGGACCGAGACGATGAACCCGATCCCACCGACGGCCCCGAACGCGCCATTGTACGACCCGACCTCGCCCGCCGGGGCGATGTTGGACGGGAGCGTGGCCTGCGGGATGGTGACGAGGTTCTCCCCGAACGTCAGGACCACGACCGCCACGAAGAAGACGATCGTGGGTCCAAATCCGAACAGACCCGCGGCCCCCAGCCCGAGGAACGCAACGACATAGAGCCCGATCCCCATGATGGCGATTGACGTGTGACGGCGACCGATGACGCTCTCGGTCGTGGCAGTCTGGCCGAAGACGACCACGAGTCCGTTGAGGGCCAGGCCCGCGCCGAGCAACGAGTAGGAGATTCCCAGTACGTTGTGGACGTACAGGGGGAACGTGACGCCCCACTGGCCGAGGACAAGCGCGGTAAGACCGACAGCGACCAAGACTTCCAACGCGACCCGGTCGTGGGCGAGCAGGGCGAAGCTCTCACGAATGCTCCGGGACGGCGGGCGAAGTGGTGGCCGCGAGCTGTCGGGAAGGCGTCCCCGACGCTCTCCGAGCTCGATATCGCGCGGTGACAGGTCCAGGGACAGCCCGAGGAACGCGGCACCGGACCCAATGATCACCGCGGCGACCGCGACCGCCCCAGCGAATCCTACGACCGTGATCAGTATTCCCCCGATGGTGACACCGGCGGAGTATCCCGCGTTGAACCCGATGCGGTAGAACGTGAAACCTCGAGTCCGCTCGGACCCTTCGGCGAAGTCCGCAATGTAGGCGGAGAACGCCGGGCCCGCGACGGTGGTCACGATTCCCCCGGCGAGGGCCGCCGCGATGGCTCCGGCGAGCGACAGGATCGCGAACGAGTACGCGAGGCCGGCGGTCGCGGCGCACTCGGCGACGAGCCCAATCAGGATCAGCCGGCGACGGCCAAACCGATCCGTCACCAATCCTCCGAGGTAGTTGAACGGGATCAGGACGACCCCGACGGCCGCGATGATGATCCCGATCTCGACGTAGCCGATGTGCAACACATTCAGGAGAAACAGGGCGAGGAACGGGTTGTACAGCGCGTTGCCAAGCATGCGGATGCCGACGCCGACCCCAAGGAGTCGGAGGTTCCGGTTCACGTCATTCCACCGAAAGTCAGTTTATGAGAGTACCCCCGAAACGGGACGGTTGGACCCTGCCGAAGTTCCGGGGCCGGGCCGCGTCTCTCTTCGAGACCTTGAACGCGTACCCCTAAGCCACCGGGTTGGATGGACATCTCGGAGATCGTGAAATGGGAGTGAACGAACTGCCGGCACTCCGCCTGAGCGACCTTGAAGGCGGCGCGCGCGAGGAAGCCGTCCCGGTCCTCCGGGAAGGATTCGTGGGAATCTACCGGTGGCACGCGAAGCGCACCCTGCGCGACGTGTCGATCGTCCGCGCGGCCTGGCTCGGCGACGATCTCGTGGGAGTGGCGATGCTGGAGCGTCTCGTTTCGGAGGTCGGATACGTCTACTACCTTTCGGTGGGACTGGCCCACCGACATCGAGGCATTGGTGGCGCGCTCCTCGACGACGCCCTCGAAAGATTTCGCGCAGCGGGTGTAGAGGTCGTCTACGGTGCCGTCGAGTCGGACAACGGGCCCTCGATCGGTCTATTCCGGTCTCGGGGCTTCCGCATCGTCGAGAGGAAGGAGACGAGCTATCGCGAAGGAGGGCTGGGGGCCTGGGGACTGCGCAGTCGGATGTGGATCGTCGCGGGGGAAGTGCTGTTCGGGCTCCGGATCTCCCCAGCCCGACCTTCGCTGCCCCCGTAGGGGCGTCCGAGAGGACGACGTCCGGCTTGCGCTCGGAACGGTGCACGTAGGCTGCGGTTCGGGAAGCTCAGATGGTCCCCTCGACTCGGGCCATAACGCGGGCGGCGGTGAGAGTGATCAGCTTGCTCGGTCGACCGGGTGCCTCGAGGCCGAAGGGGGTCGGGCGCTGCTTCGGGTGGGTCTCCCACCACCGCGCCACCGCTCCCTCGACATCCGGATGCAGGGCGTCCAGGTTCCAGCGACCGTCGGAGCGTCGTTTCCTCGTCAGCACCGAGAGCGCAAATCGCAGCCGTCGGTCGTCCCCGTAGCCGAGTCCGGTGAGCAGGTCGAGCCCCACCAGAATGTCGTAGTAGTAGTGGACCGGGTAATGGAACCGGAACCAGGGATCGTAGTGGTCCCCCTGGCGGTGGAGTTCCCTATCCAGGAAGAACCCGGCTCCCTTCTCGACGGCGGCCTTCATCGGGGGAGTCCACTTCGTGGACGGGTAGGCGGCCAACGCGCTCAGACCCTCCCAGGAGTCGAGGTTTCGCCCCGACCCCCAGCACGACCAGCCCCCGAGATGACTGGCGTGACGGACCAACCATTCGAGCGAATCGTGGACGCGCGGGTGGTCCGAGTAACCGAATCGAATCAGGGCGCGCGTCATGTTGCCCACGTAGCATAGGTGGCTCTTCCGCGCCCCGTCTAGACCGAATCCTCCATCTTGCGAATCCGACCCGGAGATCCAAAACTCGCACGATGACCTCACGGCAGGAAGCTCGCGGGTCACCCCCAGGTCGGAGAGTACGAGGAGCATCCAGTTCGTGGAGAGGTATTTCGGTTGGTAGACGCGGCGTGGGTCGACCCACCATCCACCGTCCTGGCGCTGGGAGAGTATCTCGGCGACCCAACCCGTTACCGGAATTTGTCGCCGAGCCTCGCGAACCTCGGGGGCGCTCTCGGACTTTCCAATGAGCTGACGTAAGGCAAGGTACTTCACGGACGGCTGGGAATCCTCGAGGAGCCAATCGAGCACCCTGTTCGACACCATGACTCGGCCCATTCCGGGTAGACTAATTGCATTCACTCCGCGGCCGCAGGCGCCGGGGTTGCGATCCTCGTCAGTCGGGATGCAAATCTTGGGCCCCGGAGCAGAAGCCGTGGGCTTCGTGCGCGAGCTACCGGGTGAGTAGGCTCGGATTGAGATTGAGTCCCGACCAAGTGTCCCGCAGGGGCTGGGGTAGGAGGAGGTCGATTTCCGCCGGATCGCGCTCGGACCAGACAAACGAGTCGGCCCAGTGCTTGCCACGGATTTCCTCGATACGGAACACTCGGTCGAACGCCTCGAGCAGCGGAAGAGCGGGCGTGCCGTGAAACGTGACCACGAGCGTTACCCGGCCGCGATGGAGCGTATCATGCAAGCTCGGATCACCAAACGTGTCCCGCGCCAGTCCCGCCGGCAACGCGTCGACGCGTGTGAGTACAATCGTCACTGGGTCGCTCAACGGCGGAGTAATCGAGACCAGTTCCTGTAGCAGCGGCGGTAGTCTCAAGAGATTCAACAGCAGGCTCCGGCTGGTATCCGTGCCCATTTCCACTAGGTCATCGACGGCCTCGGGGCGGACGGATTGAGGTTCCAGCTGCCGCGGCTCGACGGAGTCCCACCGCCCCACACCTGCGTGCACGTCCAGCAATTCTCTCGTTCTCAACTCCAGCTCGTGGGTGGATCCCGCGCAATTGGCCCAGGCGAACTGCGGACGCCCCCGCTGGGCGAACCCGAGCGCCAGCATCGAAATCGCTGCGTCGCCCGACCCATAGATCAGGATCGACTGCGGATCTTCCCCGGGGGGACGGGACGAAAGCTCGAACGACATGTCGGTGACCTACGGCTGACTCCAACCCCGGAAGGACGGCCCCTAGGATGAGCGAATCTCGAACTCCTTCGGAAGACCGAACGGGTTCGGTGTCGGAAGTCGGGGTAGACGGAGGCCAACCGGACTCCGCGACGCCGTGGCCAGCCCCGGGAACCGCTACACTCGAATCGAAGGAGGGTTCACGGCCGTCTCCAGAAGCTTGCCCTCGATCACCGCGATCGACTCCGACAGGCCGGATTTGCTCCGATTCAGCTTTTGCGCCAGGGCCGTGAGTGTGATCCGCCGAGGTACGGCGAAGAAGCCCGCGGACTTGGCCTCCGAAAGCAACCGCAACTGGGCCTCCGTGAGCGACGGAAGATGGCTCTGCAACGAGCCTCGGTGAATGGAGGTGATCTTCACTTGTGGGTCGATTCCCCGGGCGAACTCCATGATCTTTTGGAAATCTGAGAATCGGGCGACCACCTCCCAACCGCCCACGCCGGCCTGCATCCAGAGGGGAAGCTGGATCGGGATCTTCACCCGACGGAAGAAGTAGATGACGGGGGGATTCCGGTACGTTATTCGATACACGCTTCCGTCGCCGACCTCGGCGAGGCCGTCGATCTTGAGAACATCAGGGAACTCGGAGATCTCGTTCACCCAGACCCCCGGAGGTCCTCCACCGATCCAGCAATCGGAGACGGACACGTCCCGGCCGATCTCTCCCATGCTGAGGTACTCGACTCGAATGTTCGGGTGGCGCCGAGAGAACTCTCCGACCCAGATGTCGGTGGGAAGACGGTAACGCAGGGTGGCGAGGACCAGTCGTTCGGACGGGGCGGTGTCGGCCGACGAGCGGAGGGCCCGGAGCCGGATTCCCGTCTGCCGGAGTTCGGCCTCCCGCCGCCGAACCCCGGCTCGTCGCGATGCTGACCGGTCCCGCGATCCGCCATTACGAGCCGGCGTCATTCTAAGAAATCCGAGAAAGTCGGGCGAGGTCAAGAACTATCACACGGGCGCCATCGGGGGCCGTAGCGCACTCTCGAACAACTTCTTCTCGATCAGGGCGATCGATTCCGATAGGCCGGACTTGCTCCGATTGAGCTTGCGCGCGAGCGCGGTCAACGTGATTCCCCGAGGCACCGCAAAGTATCCGGCTGCCATGGCCTGCGTCAAGAGCTGGTGCTGGGAGTCGGACAGTACCGGGAGGTGACTTCGCAGCGGTCGACGTCGGATGGAGATGACCTGCGCCCGGGTGTCCGCCTCCCGAAGGTGCTTCATGACGCGGTGGAACTCCTCGTCCCGGGCCACGACCTCCCAATCCAGCATGCCTCCTTGTATCCTCAGCGGAAAGTGGACAGGCAACCGCAGGCGCCGGTAGAGGTAGATAATCGGAGGATTCTGATAGGTAATCCGGTAGAGGCACCCCTCCCCCACCTGGGTCAGGCTATCGACCTTGGCCACGTCGGCGAATTTCGAGATCTCCTTCGCCCAGGCGCCCGGAGGCCCCCCACTGATCCAGTAGTCCGAGACCGAAACATCCGGCGTGACCTCGCCGCGGTTCAGCACTTCGATCCGGGCGTGAGGATGCGCTAAAGTGAAGCGACCCGTCCACAGGGTCTTCGGAATCCGGACTCGAACGGTCGCCAGAATGAGGCGGGCGGCGGGAGTGGCCTCCGACGCTCTCAGGTCCTCGAACCGTTGATCATTGGAACGCTCGCCGCCACGGCCCGAGGGCGTGACGGCCCTTGAGTTCACGGACCGATTGGGCATGCCATCATCCTGAGGCTCCCCGCAAGGAACTGCTGACCTTTCGCCCTCGAGAACTCGTTCCCGAGATATAAAGCCGGGACAACCCGTCCGTCCTGGCTCCAAGGAGGGCTAGCTCGCTCGGGAGATTCGGATCCGGTGGTAGGTTTCGGGCGGGGCGTGGGGGCTGGTGGGCTCGGGTTCCTCGGGAGGGTTCGACTACCCTCGTTGGGTGGAACACCCCCTCCCGAGGGCTACGGCGTGGGTCGCGACGGGGAGGACCGTTCGAACCGACGCAGTCCACCTTCGGAGTTGAACGCAAACGCGAAGTGGGCCTCCTCGCCGGAGGAGATGGCACGGCACGTGCGACCTCGGCGGTCGCCGGCGATCTCCAGCCGGTCAATGTGGGGCCAGCCAGACTCGGATTTGATCCGGTCCACCAACGTTCGGAACTGGACGAAGCAGATGTCGCAGCAGAAGAACAGGCGCTGTCCCTCGACCTCCGACCAAAGGTTTCCCCAGGTCGAATCGCAGATCGCGCAGCCCTCGTAATTAGTCTGCAAAATCGCTCCCCCTCTCCAGGCGCGCCATGAGATAATCGTCGAACAAATCGATCGACCGAAGGAACGTTGACTGTACCTCCTCGACCGTGTCCAACTCGCCGGCGAATCGCGTGACGAGCTCCAGCGCCTCCTCCGAGTGCTCCACGTCGGCCTCGTACCCTTCTCGAAGGAAGTTCTTCGCTGCGTTCGAAATCTCCGTCCCGGTGAGGATCGCCGGGTCGAAGTATCTCACCGTCGCGCCTTCTTCGACGAGGTCCCGGTTCGCGATGAGCTCGAGTCCGTGCATCGCCGCCATGGCGGCCGTCCAGTGTTCCCGCAGCGCGATATCGTTCCACCCTTCGATCGCCTTCACCGTGGCCGGTAGCGGCGGGGTGGCGAGGACGGTCGAGCGGTCGACGCCCAGGCTCTCGCCCATTCGAAGTAACAGCTCGTAGTGCGAAACCCGTTCCGGACCAAAACCGCCGAACTCGGTGTTGAGGTTGTCGAGTTCGTAGAACACAACCTCGGGCTGGTCGGTTCGAGCCATGATGTTCGCGCACGAACGCACCCACTGGCGCAGGAAATGTTGGTGCTCGACGACGTATCCCAAGAGGGTCGCGCGGGTGGGGTGTTGGAGAGCCACGACGAACGGGTGCGGGTCCTTCCCGTAGAATTTCGCGATGAAGTTCCGCTTGACCCAGGAGGTGAGGGAACCTCCCTGCAGGTCGTAGACCGCCTCGAGACTTGGCACGAGCTCTTCGGCCGAGGAACGTTTGCGGGTCAGGTTCTGGTTCAGCCACCGCACGTGGTCGGAGTCGCTCTCGTCGGCCCGGTCGACTAGGTGATGGGCCAGGGCCGTAAAATCCTCGCGACCGAACCCGATGAGGCACGCAGGACATTTCGTCATCGGCGGTTTCGCTTACCTCACAACGGGAACGCGGGCGGAAGCCGACCGCGTAGTAGCTGGTACTCGGGATCATGGGCAAACCGCTCACGCATGGTCGTGAGCGTTTGCTTCACGTCCTCTATAGTTCGATGACGGGAATGCGCCACCATTTCGACCGTGCCCTCGAAATCTTCCCCGCACGCTTCGAAGCAGTTTCCCATGCCGGTCAGGAGTTCGCGCTCCCGAGAGTTCACGCGCCGGGAATCCGAGAACCCAGCTTAACGGTTCACCTCGGATCTAACCCCACCTCCCTTTCGGACCCCGGGACGAGGAAGGGCCCGGGCCTGAATTCTGATGAGCCGCGCTCTCCTGGGTCCTCGACGATGAACGCCCCTTCGCAGGTCGACATCGAGTCCGCGATCGACTCTGCGTCCGTCGCGTTGGTGACCGAGCTCCTCCAGGAGTACGCCGACAGCATTGGGTTCCCGCTCGATTTCCAGGATTTCGACCGTGAGATGCGGACCCTGCCGGGGGAATACGCAATCCCCTCGGGCGTGCTGCTCCTCGCGCGAGTCAACGGAGTCGCAGCGGGCTGTGTCGGACTGCGACCGCTCGACCCCACCACCTGCGAGATGAAGCGTCTCTTCGTTCGGCCCGGAGCACGAGGATTCGGGGTGGGACGGAAGTTGGCTCACCGCGTGGTCGAGGAGGCGAGGACGCGCGGCTATCTTCGGATGCGTCTTGACACGGTCCCCTCGATGACGACCGCGCTCGTCCTGTATCGATCCATGGGATTCGTCGAGATCCCACCCTACCGGTTCAACCCGATCCCCGGGACCCTGTATCTCGAGCTCGCCTTGTAACCGGGGGAGTTGCCAGGCCGTGGCACGCGACCGCCCTAGCCTAACGGATAGCCTAGCTCGGTCCGGCGGGCATCGCGGGCTTCGCGGACGGCCCGCACTACCGGCTCGGAGGGGGTCTCCCGATTCAGGCGGAAGCCGTAGCCGTCGATCCCGAGACCCGGCATCTCGAGCCGGTCCCCGTACCCTATCTTCATCCAGAATCTCTGCGCGACCACCGAACGCAGTTCTTCGACGTTCCAACTGAGGCGGGGGGGCTTCTCCAGTCGCCCTCCGAGGAACCCGGCCTTGTGGAAGAACCGAAAGTGCCGGGACGTGAGGACCAACCAGCCGGCGCGGTCCGTCGTCCGGTCTCCCTCGGCGGGTTCCGCCGGCCAGCTTCCGAGGAATCGCTCTCCTCGTTCGAGTTCGACCTGCTGCGCAAGGTCATCGGCCATGGTCCCCACGGGCATGGGAACATCCCGCATGAACTCATTCCCCTAGCCGCGATAAGGATGGACGGACCTCGAGCGAACGCCGGGGCCGCATCGAAAACCAGGGTGGACCGGGTACGCTTTTCTCCCGGCTCCGCCTCCCTTGGAGGAGGGGTCGTATGAGCCATTTCGTGATGGTCTCGCGGCACACCGCTGAGAGTTGTCCGATGAACAACGGCAAGACGCGCCAGATCGCCCTAGATGCGATGGCGGCATTGCCGGAGCTGGCGAAGAAATACGGCATCCACGTCATCGGTAGCTGGTCGGTCAATCCGGAGCACCTGACCGTTCAGGTCTTCGACGCGGTCAATCTCGATACGGTCCTGAAATTCTCGATGGAACCGGCGTTGCTGAAGTGGTGGAGCCTTAACACGAGCGAGATCAAACCCGCGACGACCTTCGAAGAGACGATCAAGCTGCTCCAGTAGGTCGGACGGAGGCCGGTCGCGAACGGACCGTTTCGCCCGCCGTAGCGAGCCCGTACCCGACGACCTATCCTTTTTGGTCTCGGGGTGCGTTCCCGCCGGGGGGTTCGAGGGCGGATGCCGTACGTGGAGTACGACGAGGTCGAAGCGATCTGCTCCGACTGCGGACGCGTGTTCCGCTCTGAGGACGCCTTGGCCGAACATCAAGCCGAGGCCCATTCTGGCAAGGAGGCGACCGAACGACCGGTTCCCCAGGCTCCGATGGTGAAATGCTCGTTGTGCACGCAGAAGTTCCGCTCCACCACGGCGTTGCGGGAACACAACGCACGGGCCCACACGAGCTGACCTACGGACCCGTGCGTGCGCGGGGGGAAAGGCCATTATGTATCCGCCCCTCGTACGGGGCGTCGTTACCACTATGGCGCGTTCGAAACGTCCACCGCGGGTTCGGCCTTCCCACCGGGCCGCAATCTCCCCGATACCCCCTGGGTATCCGACGATCATCCCCTATCTCGCGGTGCGCGGGGGGGTAGCCGCGCTCGAGTTCTATAAGAAGGCGTTCGGCGCCCGGGAACTTCGACGCCAAACGACCCCGGACGGCAAACTGATCCATGGGCGTCTAAAGATCGGGAACTCAATCGTCATGATGTCGGACGTTTTCCCTGGGTCCGGCGTCGCCGATCCTTCGTCGGTGGGAACGACCACGGTGACCCTCCATCTGTACGTAAAGGAAGTAGACCGCATCTGGGACCGGGCGGTCGCCGCCGGCGCGAAGGTGACCATGCCATTGGACAACCAGTACTGGGGCGAGAGGTACGGGCACCTCCTCGACCCGTTCGGCCATCACTGGTCGCTCTCGATGCGGGTCAAGATGAGCCGCGCGGAGAAGGCCGCCAAGCAGGCCGAGGCCAACGCCGCGTTCTCTCGCGGGGATCATCCCGAGCGCGAGCCTCCCTATACCGACGTCTGAACTGCCGCTCCGTTCGCCCCGACTGCCATGAAATCGGAGCCGATGTCCTTCGACGACTGAGGACCGCGGGCCACCCGCACCTGTCCGGACGCCCAGGCTCCGGGCGGTTCCCCCTCCGTGCGGCGCCCGGCCGGGTGAACGAAGGTTGACGGCTGGGTTATCCCTGCCGAGGTCGACCACAGGTGGGCACGAACATGTTGACCGGAACTCAAATCATCCTGCTCCGAGAGGGATCCGAGCGCTCCGAGGGACCCGAAGCCCAAAAGGAGATCATCCGCGCCGCGCGCGCGATTGCCGACGCGTTGAGGTCGACGCTCGGACCGCGAGGCAGGGACAAGATGATGGTCGACTCTCTTGGGGAGATCTTGATCACCAACGACGGGGCTACGATCCTTCAGAAGATGGAAATCCAGCACCCGGCCGGCAAGATGCTGGCCGAGGTCGCCAAGGCGCAGGACCAGGAGTGCGGGGACGGGACGAAGAGCTCCGTCATTCTCGCGGGGGAGCTCCTGCACAAGGCCGAGGACCTGATGGGGGAGAAACTCCACCCGACCGTAATCACCCGAGGCTATCAGATCGCGGCGGAAAAGGCGCTCGAGTACTTGGCGTCCCTCGGCCGACCCGTGCGGTTGCAGGACACGGAGCTCTTGGAGCGGATCGCGATGACGTCGATGATGTCGAAGGGGGTCGCAAGCTACCGCGCGGAACTCGCCCGGCTCGCCGTCCGGGCCGTAAGCGAGGTCATCGACTCCCGGGGTGAAACGCTGAGGTTTGACCGCAAGAACATCCAGATGGTCAAGCGGTCGGGAGGGGAGGTCCACGACTCGGAACTGTTCGATGGGCACATCATCGAACAGGAGGCCCTTCATTCGGCCATGCCGAAGCTGGTCACCGGAGCCCGAATCGCGCTCGTGGAGGGTGCGTTCGAGGCCAAGAAGACCGAGTTCACCTCGGAGATCAAGATCACCGCCGTGAACCAGCGGCAGTCGTTCATGGACGAGGAGGCCCGGATGGTCCAACGGATGGTGGACGCGGTGGTGGCGGCCGGAGCGAATGTGGTCTTCGCGGAGAAGGGCATCGATGATGTGGCCGCGGAGCACCTGGCCCGCGCCGGGGTCTATGCCGTGCGCCGCGTCAAGCGCAGCGACCTCGAACTTCTGGCCCGGGCGACCGGTGGTCGGCTGGTCGCGCGCCCGGTCGACCTCGGACCCGGAGACCTCGGCGCGGCCGCGACGGTGACGGAACGCAAGATCGGAGACGACCGGCTCACCTTGGTGTCCGGCTGCCCGAAAGCGCGGGCGGTCACGATCCTGATCCGCGGAGGAGCCCAGCACGTCGTCGACGAAGTCGAGCGATCGCTGATCGACGCGGTGATGACGGTGGGGGTCGCGCTCGAAGATGGCCGCGTCGTCACCGGCGCCGGGGCCACCGCCATGGAATTGAGCCAGCACCTCCGGGATTTTGCGTCGACCGTGGGCGGTCGCGAGCAGCTGGCCGTCGACGCGTTCGCATCGGCCCTCGAAGTGATCCCCCTGGTCCTCGCTGAGAATGCTGGCATGGACACGATCGATGCGCTGATCGAACTGCGCCATCGCCACAAAGGCGGCGAGCGCAACGCCGGGGTGAACGTGGTGGAGGCCAAGATCTCCGACATGGAGTCGATCGCGGTCGAGCCTATCCGCGTCAGCCGTCAGGAGATCCTGGGGGCGACCGAGGCCAGCACGATGCTCCTGCGGATCGATGACGTGATCTCTTCCCGCCGGACCGCCGGGGGTCCCCCATCGAACCCCGGGGGCCCGTCGTTGGGCTAGCACCTCGCCTCTGCAGTCTTCCTCCGCGGCGGGGCGACCCATCGCGTCGGCCCTCGATCCGCGGAGATTCCGCGCAGTCCGCTGGTCGAGCCCGCGAAGTACTTCGAACCCATCGCTATCTCGAGGCGAATTCTGACGCCAGCTGCCACGCCGGAACGCACCGGCGTTACCCCGGGGAGCGAGGGAGCCTGGTCGCTCGAGGTCGCCGCACTCCTCGAGGAGACGACGCACATCGCAGGGATAGGATGGCGGCTCACCGGTCCCGATGGACCGTCGCCGGTGCGGACCCGAACTCTCCGGTTGGGTCGATCCCTCGCCTTCTCGGTGCTGGCCGCCGTTCGCGGCGGCCTCCTCGAAGCGCGCGACCTTGGGGTGCGACGTCTACGCGTTCGGGTACCCTCCGTCCTCGTCGTCCGCTTGCTCCAAGGCGAGCAGCCGGCGCGCGCACGGCGCGCGGCCGCTTACGCGGCGCGCGTGCGAGATCTGTTCTCCTCGTTCGATGCCCTGAGCGTCGATTCGTTGACCGTCTTGGACCCAGAGCTGGCTCACGTCGTTGGCGAAGCTCTGGACACCGGGTTGCACGCTGCGGCCGCGCGCGACGAACAGCGCGAGCTCGTCATGGAAAGCATCATCGCCCGAGCGAAGGAAGTCCAGCTCGAATCGCGTGACGGCCTCTGGGTCGCGAACGGTCGCTACCGGGTGTCCCTCGACCCTATTCGATGTGAGTGCCCGGCCTGGACCGCCCGCTGGGCCCGGGCTCCCCTCGCCGGTCGTCGCGCTCGACGACTATTGTGCAAGCATCTGGTCGCCCTCGCGCTCCGGCAGGGGATCCGGGAGCCCGCGGAGCTCGCCGCGCTCGCCCGCCGGGCGCCGCCCTGAGGTCGGGTCGGGGGGAAGGCGGGACACCGCCTACTCGAGGACGTAGATGTGCTTCTTCGCGCCGATCTCCTTGAGGATCTCGGGCCAGACGGTCACGCTGACCTCACCGAGGTGGGCCTTGCGCAGCAACAACATCTGCGTGCGCGACTGCCCGATCCCTCCACCGATGCTGAGGGGGATCGTGCCGTTCAGGATCGCCTGGTGGTACGGGAACTTCAGGAAATCGAGCTGACCGGAGATCTCAAGCTGCGTTCGAAGGGTCGCAGGGTCGACCCGGATCCCGCCCGACATGAGTTCGTGACGTCGCCGAGTGACCGGGTTCCAGACGAGGATGTCGCCGTTGAGGCCGTGCATCGGTTGTCCGGACTCCGAACGCGTTTCGGTCACCCAGTCGTCGTAGTCCGCAGCGCGCATCTCGTGAGGGTACCCGTCCTTGAGCGGCCAGCCGATTCCGAGGATGAACACCGCGGGGTACTTCTGCACCAGGAACGTTTCCCGCTGCTTTCGGGGCAGGTCCGGATACATGTCGAGGATCTCTTCGGCGTGGATGAACCGGATCTCCTCGGGCAGATTGGGATAGCGCGGGTCCTTGAGCTGCGGGAACAACTGCTGTGCATGCCGCTCCGCTCCGGTGAGCACTTTCCAGATCTTCCGAACGGTGGATTTGAGGTAATCGAGCGAGCGGTCGTTCGCCGGGATCGCCTTCTCCCAATCCCACTGGTCGACGTACGCACTGTGGTCATGGTCCAGGAAGTAGTCCTTGCGCACGGCCCGCATGTCGGTGAGGAGCCCCTCGCCGGGCTTCATGTCGAATTGTCGAAGCGCCATCCGCTTCCATTTCGTGGCGGCCTGCACCACCTGAGCGTCGAGGGGGTGGACATTGCGGTCGTTCGAGATGTGGAACTGGATCGGGGTGCGCGAGCCGTCCCGGTCGAGCATATCGTTGACCCCGCTTTCCGGCGTTACAATCAGCGGGACCTGGACCATCATCAGGTTCAGTTCCTTGCACAGGTTCTGCTCGATGTACTGCTTGACCGCATAGATCGCTCGCTGGGTGTCTCGCGGTGAGAGGAGGGATTCATAATCGGAGGGCAGGGCCTTTTCGAGGTCGACGTAATTCCCGATGCCCGGGCCCGCGAGGTCCGCTTTCTTGTCTGCGATCATGCCGGAAGGTCACCGGAGGGTCAGTCGGACGGGTCGCGTGATAAAGGTCCCGTCAAGCGTCTTCCACGGCCCCGGGGCCGGAGATCCACCGGACGTCCCGAGAATTCCCGGGCTATCGCCGGCTACGACTACGACCTGCCGGTTCGGTCGTCGGATTTCGGCGAGCTGCGAGGACACCCCTTGGTTAGAGGCGCTGGGTCTGTCAACGGTCACCGCCGCGTGGCGTGGCGTTCACTCGACAGACGGGAGCAGGGGGGTCACGCGGGCACGGAGAGTTCACCGGTCCGCTGGGAGTTACGGGCGCGCGACAGGGCCGACCGACGGGTGAAACAGTACCAAAGAACCCTGGAACGCCGGACCAAAAAGGTCTCCTTAGGGAACCGTTGTCGTTGGTCGACTCCACGGGTCCGGAGGACATGACACTATGGTCGACTGGTTCAACATCGCCGTCTGGTCGCTCGTAGGGACCTGGGCGCTGGTCGTCGGAACTCTCGTTCTGATGTACTGGCAGACCCGCCAGACCCAGCACTTGAACTCCGCCAACGCCGTGATGAATCTGCGCGAGCGATTCGACGGGGGCCGCATGCGCGCCGCCCGCCGGCATCTGAGCGATCGCCTCCTGAAGCAGGCGCACGAGGACATCGCGAGCATGGAGGTGATCACCTTCTTCGAACTCGTCGGGACGCTCACCCACCGCAAGGTCCTCGACGAGGACCTGGTCTGGGAAGCGTTTGGAACATGGGTCACGGCGTACTACTGGGCGCTTCGGAACCCCGTCGACCTGATCGCACAGCTGCGGGCCAGTCTGGAGGATCCTCTCGTCTTCCACGAGTTCGAGTGGCTCCACAGCCGGATCGAGCAGATCGACCGCGAGGAGGTCGGCGCGGTATCGAGCACTCGGAATCTCGGTGACGACGCGCGCCGCATCTTGCACCGTGAGTCGGACCTCGCTTCGATCTGAGGCGCCCCCCGGACATCGGAGAACCCACCCGCGGGTCCAGAGTGTACTAGCGGTCCCTGGTCAATCCGAGTCAACACCAGGGTTAACGCTGGGCGCGCCGTCCCGAGGGTGGCTCGTGGTCATGCTCGGGGGTTCGTCGCGCTCTGCGGTGTTGCGGGACCGCCAGGACGCCGGAGTGCAACTGGCGGCGCGTCTCCAATCCTACCGAGAACGCCAACCGATAGTTCTGGCGCTTCCCCGGGGTGGTGTGGCGGTCGCCTACGAGATCGCCCGGAGCTTGAACGTACCCCTGGACATCCTGATCGTGCGGAAGATCGGCGCTCCGGACAATCCCGAGTACGGGCTCGGGGCCTTGGTCGAGGACGGCACGCGCGTCATCGATGAGCGGAGGGTCCGCGCTGCGGGATATTCCCTACACGACATCGAACCTACGATCCAACGCGAACTTTCGGAGATCCGGCGCCGAGCCGAGACATACCGCGCCGGGAAACCGATGGTGGACGTACGGGACCGGACGGTGATCCTGGTCGACGATGGGGTCGCGACCGGGGGTACCCTCCGGGCGGCCATCCGGGCGGTGCGTGCGCGGCGACCTCTCCGGATCGTCGTCGCGCTCGGAGTCGCTCCTCGGGACACCTACCGTCAGTTGGAACGAGAAGCGGACGAGGTCATCGCGCTCATCGTTCCGGAGCTGTTCTTTGCCGTGGGAGAGTGGTACCAGCAGTTCGGCCAGGTCGACGACGACGAGGTCCAACGGCTTCTCGTACGGGCGCGCGGGCCGCTGTCTCCGTCCGCGTAGCCGGGCAAGGTCTATGGCCTGAGAGTCCATTCCACCGTTCAAGAAGGCGGTCGAGTTGACGACCCGGGGTCACCACCGGAGCCGGTCCAAGCGAAAGAAGAAGGGCGCCAAGAAGGCCCGAAAGAGCCTCGAGCGTCAGAACGAGGTTGACGAAGAGGAGGAATCGGGTGAGCCGAAGGATTCGGACTAGGTGGAGTGGGTCCCGTCGCGCTAGGGTGCGGCGATGGGGGGCGTCGGTCGTCGTCGGGGCGTGCGCCGTTTCAGAATGAAGCGACGCCCGCCGATGATCATGAAGATCCACCGGAGCATCGACACGAACGAAGCCACGAATGCAATGGGGATCGAGACAGCGAAAACGACGACCTTGATGAGCGGCGCGAGCTCCGTGCGGCGGATCCACTCCCCCGGGAGAGTAGCGACGACCCATCGGCAATTCTGGGTCGAATGGTGCCAGACTGCGAGCAGCAGCAGTCCTCCCACCGCCTGTACGAGTCCGTACGTCGCTACGGCCAACTGCGTGGAATAGCTGCCCGAGCGATGCTCACTCTCGGACCGTAATCGAAGAGGATTCCCACCAGAAACGGCGTGATGGCGATCACGAGCAGGAAGAGGTTGTTGAGGCGCACCAGGATCGGGTCGTATCGGACGATTGGAGAGAAGATGCGCCGGTGGACGCCCCACCACGAGGCGATGATGAAGAACGAGAGCACGTACGAAGCGAGAACGGGCCATTCGCCCCGAAGGAAGCCCGGCAGGTCCGGAAGGTTTCCGGCCGCGTTCATTTTCGGCAGAACCGGGTTGATCACGAGGAACATCATCGACAACGCGAACACCGCGTCGCTCATCCCTACGATTCGGCTCATGTTCGAGCCGGCCTCGTCTAGCCCCTCGATGTTCGCTTCTTCTTCGGCGAGGCGTTCGTCGGCCGCGTCCGGTGCCCTCGTTGGTTTCGGGAGCGAGTGGAATGCACCCACCAGCAGATTTGCAAGATGCTATGCCGCAGGCCGAGACCCGAGGTCGTCCCAGGACGGCGACGGCGTCCTCCCCGTCAACGCGGTCCAGAATCTCCCGGCAGCGAGTCGCTGCGTTCGAGCGCCGTGAGCCATGCCCGACCCGCCACGCCGGGGATCCGGGTCTCGAATCGGGCCCGCCGGATCCAGCGGAACTTCCAACCGTCGGTGAACGTCGCCCGGATCTCTTCGCGTGACACCCGGCGCGGCCCACCCCAGTCGGTGGGTTCATCCTCGCTGAAGCACAGGACAAAGAACCGGCCTCCGGGGCGAAGGGCAGATCGAATGCTCGCGGCGTAGACGGGACGGTGGTCATCCAGGAACGTATGGAACAGGCCGCAGTCCGTGACCGTGTCGAACCGCTCTCCCAGTTCGGCGAGATCCAGCGCACTGGCCACGAGAAAGGTCAGGGGAAGGTTCCTTCCGGCCGCTTTTACCTCGGCCTGACGAATCGCGTTGGGCGCGAAGTCGACTCCCCAGGTCGGGTGCCCGAGCGATGCGAAGTAGAGGGAGATCTCCCCGGTCCCGCAGCCGACGTCTAGGACTCGACCCACGATCTGCCCCTCCTCGCACAGTCGGACGAATTCGGGTTGGGGGCGTCCAATGTCCCACGGGGGCGACCCTTCGTACGCCCGATCAAAGAACTGCATGTCCCGGCACCCGGGACCATGTCCGGCCTTAAGCGTGAGCGGCTTAGGCGCTCAGTGCGCTCGTCGGTGAGGGGGTCGAGGTCACGATCAATCCGATATCGATGGGAATGTGAGCGTGTTCGAAAAGCACGCCGACCGGGCAGGTCTTCAAGGTGAGTTGGAGCGCTGTCTCGACGTCGGCTTTGTCGGCCTTCGTCCGGACGCGGACAGTGCCCCGGACCCGCACGATCGTGGGCGCGCCTGGCGGACGTTCCGCCTCGAGCGCGACCGAGATACCTTGAACGGGCAAATGCCGCTTGTGGGCGACGACGGCGAAGATGGTCGAAATGCATCCCGCCAACGAGAGCACGCACAGTTCCAGCGCGGAAGTGCCGACACTCCGACCCCCCTCGTGGACCGGGAGGTCGACGACCACGGAATGCGCCCGACCGTCCTCAAGGATGGTCTCGTACTCGCCTTTCCACGTCCCGATCGCTTGCATGGGGTTGGCACCTTCCTCAGCGTCCGGGATGATGGTCTCTCGGTCAACTGCGGTTCACGAAGCACGTAAGCTAGGCCCAACCGAATCCGACCGGGGAATCACTCCCAGGCCGAGGCAGCGACGGACCTCGAAGATCGACCTGGTCCGAGCGCATGCAGAAGAGTACCGGGCGACGCGTGCATTCGCTTGAGTGCATGGTGCTCGGCCGTGAAGTATGGGTCGCTTACGCCGCAGAGCGGACACCGATGGACCACCCCGTCCATGGGTCGTCCACGGACGCCCACCTCGGTGAGGGTGACCTCGCTCCGCAATTCCAGGCGACACCGGTGACAATCGACGTACAGGGGTGCACGGCTGTTTTCCGAGCGCCTTTCCGCTCCCGACGTGCTTAACCCTTCGTCCAATCCTCCGAGTCAGGATTGGACGCCGGCCCGCTACGGGCCAGTTCCGTTTCCCGTGTACGACAACTCCACGAGAAGTTGGACGACAATCCCTCCGAGCCAACCGCCGGTAAACCACACGCCGAACACCGAGTCTGGGGAGATGTAGAGCATTGCACGAGAACCGTTGGGGAGCATTTGGCCCAGTGCGAACGAGTACCGGCTCCCGTTGGCCTCCGTTCCGTTCACGTGCACAATGCCCCCGGTGAACGAGTACCAGTTCGTCAACCGGAGCTCAAACGTCACCGCGTGGAACGTCACGTTCCAGGGAGCCGAGGAGTTCACCAGCAGGGGGATATGGAGCACGGTCGGTTCCAGGTAGTATTCGTGACCGTTCCAGGTCGTGACCGACGGTGCGGAGTAGTTTGGCTTGAGACCGGGAACGAGCCCTCCAAAGAGCGCGACCCCGATCACCAGCATGACGACGATGCCGCCCACGAGAGCGCGCTTCTGGACGGAGGACATGGGAAAGTCGCGGTCGAGCACCATGCACGAATCCTCCCGGTCGTACGCGGCGGGTCCTATTAGCCCTCCCGCGGCGCCATCCAGTGGGACAAGCCCGCCGAGCACCGCCTTTCATAGGCCACATGCCTACCCCCACGAATGCAGGCGGTGGCAGTCCGCGCGTTCCGTGGAACCCCCGAGCTCATCGAACTTCCGCGACCGACCGCGGGGCCGGGGGAAGTTCTCGTTCGGATGGCAGCCGCCGGGGTCAACCCGTTCGATTGGAAGGTCATCGACGGCATACTCGATGGACAACGGCCCCACCGGTTTCCGCTGGTCGTCGGGGTCGACGGTTCCGGCTGGGTCGAGGAACTCGGGCCGGGGGCAACGCGGTTTCGCCTAGGCGACCGAGTTTTAGGTCAATTCCTTCACGACCCGATAGGGATTGGTACCTATGCCGAATTCGCGACCGCCCCGGAGTCGAATGCAATCTCCAGATTCCCCGTGGACCTCGACCCGGTTTCGGCCGCCGCACTTCCCACCGCCGGGATGACCGCACTCGACGCTCTGGAGCGTCTCGGTGTCCGCGCTGACTCCACGCTGCTCCTGGTGGGCGCATCGGGGGGCGTGGGCTCGATCGCAATCGAGCTGGCGTCGGCGCGTGGAGTTCGAGTCACCGCGGTGGCCCGGGCCGGATCCGCAGACCGCCTGCGGTCCCTGGGAGCCACGGAGACTCTCGACTATTCTCCGGAGGACCTCATCGATCGTGTGCGGGGGCTCCACCCCAACGGGGTGGACGCGGCGCTCGACTTGCTGAGCGACCGGGCCCATTTCGCTCGCTTGACGACCGCGGTACGCCGCGGAGGACGCGCGGCGACCACCGTCTTTGTCGCTGATCCGGAGTCGGCCGGGGTGAACGGGGTCGTCGCCTTCAACATCGACCTGCAGCCATCCTCCGCCCTCCTCGATCGGCTGGTTCACGAGGTCGTCTCACGACAACTTCCGGTCCCGGTGGAACGGAGGATCCGGCTTTCGGAAGCCCCTGCCGCCGTCGCAGAGAGCCGTGCCGGCCTCGCTCGCGGCAAAACGGTGATCCTGATTTCGGAAGGTCCCGGAGCCTAGCGTCGCGCTGCCCCCGCACAAGAAGGGGGAACCGCTCCCGCTCGCCCGACCGAGGCGAATCGTCCTGGGGTGACGCCGGCGCTCGTCCCGGATCAATCGGTGACCTTGGTTCGTGCCTTCGCGGCCTTGAAACCGGTGGCCGCATGGCTTCCGTCGCAAATCGGCTTGTTCGCCGAATGGCCACATCGGCAGAGCTCCATGACGAACTTCCCATTCACCAGAACGACGTTTGGACCGTTCTCAATCGAGATGATCTCGACTTTCGCCATGGCGGAGAGCGATGGAGGGCCGGAACGGGGATAAGCCCGAGCTGGGTCGCGCAACCGCGGATGGGGGGGGGTAATGGCCCCGAGCTCCCCAGACGTTCCTTCCAGTCTCGCGATCAGATCGGCAGAGCTGCTACCGTGCTTTGATGGCATCCGATCATGCCGGAGGAAGGCTCAGCTCGTCGTCGCTGTAGATCGAAGTCCTCCCCGATTCCCGAGCGCCTCCCGGGTCGTTGCCTCTACCGAGCAACATTCATAAGCCGAGACGAGGAGTGAATCGCGGTCCAGCGGCGAAGTACAGCCGGTGGGCCGAGGAGTCGAGGCTCGTGGTGGTCTGCGTCCCGGCGACAGGTGGATTGTGCGACTCCGGAGACATAGCCTGGGTCATCGCCGCGACCGCACTCGTGATGATCATGACCCCCGGCTTGGGGTTCTTTTACGGTGGGCTTGTCCGCCGGAAAAACCTCGTCTCGACCATCGTCCAGTGCATGGCGATCTTCGCCGTCGTGAGCCTAGCCTGGGCCATCTGGGGGTACACGATGGCGTTCGGGCCCTCCGTACTGGGGGGATTCATTGGGAACTTCCAGTACTTCGCTCTGAACGGAGTGGGCGCGACAGCCAACACGGCCTACTCTTCGACGATTCCCGCCCTGCTCTACTTCGCCTTTCAGCTGAAATTCGCAGCCATCACCCCGGCCTTGATCATTGGAGCGTTCGCCGGACGGATCCGGTTCAAGCCATTGCTCATCTTCATCCTGGCCTGGGTGACGTTCATCTATTTCCCGGTCGCCCATTGGATCTGGGGCGTCGGCGGCTGGCTGCACGTCATGGGTGTAGAGGATTTCGCGGGTGGGATGGTGGTCCATACCACCGCGGGAGTGAGCGCGCTCGCGGCGGCGCTCGTCATCGGCCGGGGGGTGGACTTCGGCAAGGAAAGCCGACCGAACAACGTTCCGTATGTTATCCTCGGGACGGCCATCCTATGGTTTGGCTGGTTTGGGTTCAACGCCGGCAGTTCGCTGTCGGCCAACGACGTGGCGGTCAACGCCCTCGTGGTCACCAATCTCGCCGCCGCGGCGGCCGGCGTGAGTTGGATGGTGATGGATTGGATCCGGAAGGGCAAGCCTTCCGCCGTCGGAATGTGCGTCGGTTTCGTGTGCGGTCTCGCGGCCGTGACGCCGGCCTCGGGCTATGTGGGCCCTCAGCTTTCGTTGGTGATCGGGATCGTCGCCGGGGTCGGCTGCAATCTCGTGGCGGGCTGGCGAGCTCGGTCTAAGCTGGACGACTCGTTGGACGTGTTCGCTTGTCATGGCGTCGGAGGAATGTGGGGCACGGTCGCGACCGGATTGTTTGCGTCGGCCGCCATCAATTCCGCCGGCCAGAACGGGTTGGTCTTCGGCAACGTCCACTTCGCTCTGCTGGAGATGTTCGCGGTGGCCGTCGTCGCCTCCTTCGCTTTCTTCGGGACGTACTTGATACTTCACGTCATCAACCTCGTCTCACCGCTGCGGGCCAGCGCCGAAGAGGAGACCGAGGGCCTGGACGAGGCCCACTTCGGTGAAGAGGCATACTATCCCACCTCGGAGTGAGATCCGCGGCGGTCACGCTCGCCTTGTCGCGTTGTCCAGCGATCCCGGGGCACCCGCCGAAATCGGATGTCCCATAGCGCGAGTGAAGCCCTACTTCGCGACCGGAGTTTCCCGCCCGTCCTTGTCGACCCCGGAAGGATCGGGCCACAGCCCAACCGGGGGACCCGGGACACAATTCGATTCGCTCGCGCTGGGACGGAAAAGTCGGTGGAAATAGTGCAACCGCTCTCGGTCTCCGTTCCGACGCGCGGGCGACGGCATCGGGGCCCTGGTCGGCGCGATGATTGATTCGCCGGGAGAGGCCCTTATGGCCTGAGGTCGATCAGAGTGGACACGGGGGGATTTGAACCCCCGACCTCTGCTTTGCGAAAGCAGCGATCTTCCGCTGATCTACGTGCCCACCGAGGCGGGGGAGAGAGTATCGAGTTTAAGGGCTTCGTTGAATCCTTGCCCTTCTGAGTCCTCCACCGCGGTTGGGAAACGTTCTGGCCGCGTGTGAGTCGAGAGCCCTCGGCGCGGGCACCCACCTGCTAGGCCCGCAGACCTCGAACCACGCCACCAATCTGGATCTCGATCGTCCCACCCGGTCGTCGCCGCTTCAGAATATGGGACGATTCAAAGCGGCGGCCGAAGGGTGGCTGGCGGTTGGTCAGGCCGGGACGAGCACCCCGCCCGCGATTCGGGTCTCGGGGGGCGAGCTCGATGCTCCGGCGTGCACGGTCCGACCGGCCCCCGAGCCCGACGAGGTCGTGCCCCCCGGAGGAGGGGGTCGGCTCGATTGCGGCCGGGGCGTGGTCGTGCGTCGGTTCGCGACCAGGCGACGTTGGTCCGAGTCGTACCGGAACAGTTCGGCGTAGCGTCCCCAGTTCACGATGTTCTGGACCGCTTCGTCTGCCGGGGCGGTCGTGAACGAGACGATCTGGTTCAGTTGATCGTCGGTCAGACTGTGGTCGGGGGCGTTCTCGAGCGCCCGCAGCAGGGTCTTGAACAGCGTGGTGCGCCGCAACTGATCGCGGATGATCGCCTTGCGGTCTCGGATCGACCCTTCCACGAGACGCTTGCCCAGTTCCGTGAAGGTGGTCCGGCCCTCCGAGACGCTGACCAGTTGCAGGATCTCCGCAAATTCGAGCGCCGGAAGGATCTCGTCGATCTCGAGGTCCAGGTCGTCCGCCAGGAGAGCGACGTCCTCGGAGCCCTTGTGCGAGTTGAGCAGAACTAGGAGTCCCATCATCTCGGTCGGGTTGCACTTGGGATACGTGGTCGGCACGATCGTCTCGGTGGAGGTTGGCCTACGTGAAGCTTGTCCTATAAACCTTATCCGGTATGGCCCGCACCCTCCGCTCTGGCCCCGGCTGCGAGGGCCGTGCCGCCTTGAGTGATGAGGGAGTACACGCGGTCCGTGAGGTCGTAAAAGGCAGCCGATTTTCGGGCGCGGGGGCGGGGCAGGTCGACCGCCACTTGCGCCAGGATCTGCCCGGGACGGCGCGACAGCACGATGACCCGATCCGCCAGTTCGATCGCCTCCTCGATGTTGTGCGTGACCAGCAGGACCGCCTCGGGAGGGAGCTGCGGGTCCCGCCAGAGCTGCAGCACCTCCTCGCGGAGACTCTCGGCGGTCAGCGGGTCGAGGGCGCTGAACGGTTCGTCCATGAGCAGCACCGCGGGCTCGACCGCGAGGGCGCGGGCGAGCCCGACCCGTTGCCGCATGCCGCCCGAAAGCTCGCGCGGGTACGCTTCCTGAAAGCCGTCCAGGCCCGTGACCGTGACGTACCGTTCGACCTGTGGTCCGATCCGCTCGGCTGGCCATCCGAGCGCTTCCAGACCGAACGCGACGTTTTGCGACACCGTCAGCCACGGGAACAGGGCGAAGCTTTGGAACACCATCGCCATTTGGCTGCACACTTTGTCCACCGGTTGGTCGCGGAAGAAGATCTGGCCACTGGTGGGATGGTCGAGTCCCTGGATGAGCCGGAGGAGCGTCGACTTGCCACAACCGGAAGGTCCGACGATCGCCAGGAAGTCCGAGTCCGTCACCTCGAAACTGATGTCCTGCATGATGGAGATCGAGCCGTGGCGGGACGCGAAACTCTTGTTCAGGTGCTCGACCCGGATCAGCGCCACCTCGTCCCCCGAGCCACGCGAACCTGCGGCTGGTCCTCAGTCGTAGCGATACTGTGTGGCCGCCCGGCGGTAGAGCGGCTTCCATATGAGTTCGTTGATGGCGATGACGGTGCCCACGAGCGCGAACAGCGCGGTCGCCATGAGCGCGTAGCCGGTCTGGCCGAGTCCGTTGCCGATGTCGATCAATTGGCCGACCCCGAGGACGCTCAAGGATTGACCCGATCCGACGCTCAGATACTCCGCGACGATCAAGGTGTTCCAGCCACCCCCGAACGCGGTGACCGAGCCGGTGATCAGCGCCGGGAAGATTCCCGGAAGGAGCACCCGACGGAAGAACTTGCGCCCCTTGAGTCCGTAGGCCCGGGCCGCTTCCACGAGGTCGGGCGGCAGCGACCGAATGCCCGATAGGATGTTGAAGAAGAGGTACCACATCATTCCGGTCATCAACATCAGCACCGCGGCGCCGTTCGGGCTGAGGTACGGGAGCAACTGGAAGATGATCACCGGGAACAAGGCCGTGGCCGGGAAGGAGGCGATCACCTCGATGATCGGTAGCCCCACCCGGTTGGCCCGGGAGCTGCGAGCGATGTGCATCGCGAGGGGCAGAGCGATCGCGAGACAGATCGCATAGGCGGCCACCACGCGCAAGGTCGACGCTCCGATCGCCAGCGGGACCATCGCGATCTGGGCGCGGACCGAACCTTGAATGGGGGCCGTGTAGACGCCGATGACGGCGACCACCAGGGCGATCAGGAGCAACCAGACAACGACCAGGATCGATCCCAAGGAGAGGTAGTAGATGACGGACTTCCGCCGGGCGCTCGAGACCCGGCCGGGCCGGACGGTGATGGCCGCGAGCTGGACGAAGGGGACGGTGATCCGGGAGACACCCGTGCGGACGCCTCGCGTGACGAACGACGTCGCGCGCCGGAAACGACCTGACGCGTCTCGACCCGGCGCGATCTCCCCGGTGTCTCCGGCCGGGGCCTGGTCGTACCGGAACCGTTCCGCCCAGTGTCCCAGGGGCCGCCAGACCGCAAAATCAAGCAACGCGATCACGACGACGAGGACGATGATGCCGGCAAGGAACTTGCCGCCGTTGGAAGCGCTCGCGGCAAACGAAAGGTAACTTCCGATGCCTTGGAGGGCATTCGAATTGTTGGTCGTGAAGATCTCCGCCTCCACCAGGAAGAACCAGCCGGCGGTCCACGAAAGGACGGAGTTGTATACGAGCCGGTTCACCGTGGCGGGGAACAGGACTCGCCGGAAGAGCAGGTAACCGCGCAGTCCGAAGGTGTCGGCCGCTTCCTTCAGGTCGCCGGGCAGGGTCTTCAAGGACTCATACACGCCGAACACCATATTCCAGGCCATGGAGGTGAAGATGAGGAACACGGAGGCAAAATTCGGTCCGAGGAAACTTCCGGGAGTCGCCGCCGCCAGGACAGCCACCGCGAACGGGAAGAACCCAAGGATCGGGACGGACTGAAGTATGTCGAGCACGGGGATCATCACTCTCTCCCCGCCTCGGTGGGTGGCAGCATAGTAGCCGTAGGCCAGGGAGAAACCGAGGGAAAGGGCGTAGGCGGCCAGCATCCGGAGGAAGGAGTAGGACACGTCGACGGTCGCTGACGGGAAGTATGCCAGGATTCCCGAGATCGACGTGCCCGTGTCGGCGAATAGGAGCGCGCCCGCTACAACCGGGAGCGCCGCGTAGATCAGGAGGGACCGACCGGCTGAGGGAAGGAAGTTCTTCGAAGGGCGGGCACGGTTCGCATCGTGGTCGCGGTCCGCATCAGACTCGGCCACAGCGCTCGATGAACTTCCCCGCGTGACCGGGCGAACCATCGTTGCCTCGGTCATCCGTGCTCCTTGGACTCGATGGCCGCGAGACTCGCCTAGCCTATTTGTGTGATATGGTGGAATCGGCCCGGTGAGGCCCACCTGGGCCCTCTCGCGCGGCAACGTTTATCAGCGGCCCGACGCTGGCTTTTTCGTAGCCCCGTGGTGTAGTGGCCAATCATGCGAGACTCTGGATCTCGCGACGCAGGTTCGAACGCCCCGGGGGTGCGCGACCCCGTCGGCCGGAACTCCTGCCGGGGCTACTACGCGATCGAGTTCACTCTGACTGTGCGGGGGTGCTCCAGCTCGGCCAATCCGTCCGGCTCGTCGGACGGGGCTATCGAGGCAGGGCTTAGGACCCTGTTGCCTAGGGCATACGCCGGTTCAAAGGGTCGTCCGGTCGCTCCGACCGGCGGCCGGGAACTCCGGCCCCCCGCACTCCCCGGCCGGGAGTGACGTCAGAGGTGAGCCTCGCCGCATGTCAGCCCCCCGACGACCCGCGGAGATCCTGGGATTCAATTCCGACGAGGCTGATTCCCTCCTGGATGATCTCGAACGGCACGTGCCGGTACGATCGCCGCTGACCGCCCTCCCCAGCTCGTCCGTAGAGGAAGCCATCGTTTTCGGGGACTCCCATGGCGACTGGCGGTCGACGGAAGAGGTCGAACGCCGGTATCGCGAGGGCGACCGGTGTCTCATCGGGCTCGGAGACTACGTCGATCGGCCCCCGGTGGACTGTGATCAGGGCTCCGTGGCGAACGCCCTCTACCTGCTCGGCCTCGCGGCCGAGCGACCCGACCGTGTCTTCCTCGTGCAGGGAAACCATGAGACGGTGCGTCGGATCGCCGCCCTACCGCATTCTCTTGCCGAGGAGGTCGACGAGCTTTGGGGGCCGGAGCCCAGCCGATACGAGCGGATCCTCGGACTGCTGGAACGCGGGCCGTACGCCGTGACGACCTCCAACGGCGCGTACCTGGCTCACGCCGGCTTTCCAACGGGGGCGCTGCCGACTCCCTGGTCGTTGGCGTTCTCGAACGTAACTGAGGATCGACTCGCGCAGCTCGTGTGGGCCGAATGCGCCCGCTCGCGAATACGCCGTGGCGCAGTGGCGCCGTGGGGCGAAGCCGACCTCGACCACTTCTTGGGCGTGACCGGCCTGCGCATCGTAGTGCGGGGTCATGATCCGGATCTGACCGGCCGGCCGCAGTTCGACGGCCGCTGCCTGACTCTCCACACCTGCCGGGAGTACGAACGATTTGGCGGCGTCATCGTCGGTCACCTTCCCCTCCAAGAGCGGCTCGAGTCGGTCGAACAGGTGTTGATAGAACACCTCCCCACCGAGCACCGTGCGTTCCGCGCCGCCCGGTGAGACCTCACGACGGCCCGGGGCCAGGTTCCGGTAGTGATTTCGCACTGAGCAGATACGAACTTCGGCAAGCATAGGTCTGGCTCCGTCCACTCTACCGGGGCCGGAGATGGTCGCCAGCACTCCCGTCCCCGCGGGGCCATTGAACGTCGAGTTGCGAACGCGGTGGTCGCGTTCCTCTTGATCGGGTGGCGGGCGCCCCCGAACGAGTAGGCCCTAGACCGAGCCGAAGAGGAAGTGCTCGGCATCGAGGATTGCGTCGGAGGATCGCGCTCGACGGTACCGGTCGAGACGTTCGCGATTGACCTCGAAAAACACCGGGCCGCCGGCGAACCCGACGAGCAGGTTCACTGCCTCCGCACGCCGTCCGAGGACGCATAGCGCGGCGCCGAGCGCTTCGGCAGTGTTGAGCTCGCCGACACGTCCGTAGTGCTGGGGATTGGTGGCCAAGAGCATCGGGAGACGACGTGCGGTTCCCGGGTGTCGTCCGTTCCCGGGGAGCCGGTTCGTTTCCGAGATTCGATTCCAGGAGCAATCCACAGCCAGGAGGCCGCCCCGCTCCACCGCCGGCGCGTCGGCCGAGGACAGCGGTTCCACGGCGAATGGGTCGAGGACAACCGGCAAGGCGGCCGAAGCCTGATCCGGTCGGAACGCGACGGCCAACCCGCGACGCAGCAGTCGTCGTCCGGTGCACGCCCTCGGATGGTCGTCGCCGATGACCAGCACGAAACGGCGAATCGGCGGTCTAGCCCGGGGGCTGCGCGTACTCCCGGAAGATCGCATGCAACTCCCGCGTGAGCTTGAGCGCGTCGGCGCGGGGCCGTTGCCAGAGGTTGCGACCGAAGATGATGCCGGTGGCTCCCGCGTCCATGGACGATCGGACCTTGCGCAGCAGGTCCTCGTCGCCCACCTTCTCTCCTCCCGAGACGAGGACAAGGGCCCGGCCCGCGCTCTGGACCACCTTGCGGAACGCATCGTCCGGCGAAAGGTGGAGCGTGCTGTAGGGCGGAGGGCTCTCCGCGTCCTTCTCGGACGCCACGGGATAGTTCAGTTTCACAATGTCGGCGCCGAGCTCCAGGGCGACTCGGGCGGCGTAGTCGACGGCGTACAGGCTCTCTTTGCCTCCCTTCTTGCCGACCGCTTCGCCCCGTGGATAGGCCCAGACCACGATGGGCATCCCGAGCCGTTCGGCCGTGCGGCGGACCTCGAGGAACTGGAGGAAATCACGGTCCTGCGCGGGTGAACCGACGTAGACGGTGTAGCCGACGGCGTCCGCGCCGAGTCGCACGGCATCCTCGACCGTCCCGGTCAGGGGACTGAACGCCTGGGCGTCGGAAGGGAGGGCGGTCTTCCCGTTCAGCTTCAGGATCAGGGGGACATCCCCGGCAAATTCGTGGAAGTACTTCTCCGCGAGGCCGATGTGCAGAGCGATCGCGCTGAACTTGCCTTCCCGAGCAAGTTCGTACTGGAAGAGGGGGTCCAGCGCGTCCGGATTCGCGAAGAAGTCCACGGGGCCGTGCTCGAGACCCTGGTCGATCGGAAGGACCAGCAGGGTCCCCCCACCGGGGCCGTGAGCGTAGAGCAGGCGTTTCAGTCGCGTCTTCTTCCCCGGAGAAAGCCCGAGCCGGCTCAGTGGCGGCCGAGGGAAGCGCGGCACCTGGATTCGACCTCCGGACGCTCACCGGCGCACGCGATTTAACACTTGGTCCTTCCGAACGAGGCGTTCCGGCATGAGGGGGGAGGCGTACGCCTTTATCCACCGGGGAAACCGTAGTGCCCTTCCCCCAATGTAGTACCCCGGAGCCCGATGCGAACCCAGGTCGTCATTGTCGCCACGCTGCTCCTCAACGCCGTTCTGTTTGTGGCGAACCTCTCCATCGCCCTGCTTTCGGGCAGCCGCACCGTGCTGGCCCAGGCGATCTACTCTGTCACGGACCTGATCGGGAGCGGGCTCCTTCTCTGGGGATTGCATGTCTCGCGCCGTCCGGCGGATTACAATTACCCGTTCGGTCGAGGAAAGGAGCGGTTCTTTTGGGCGTTCGTCTCGATCCTGATCACGTTCAGCGTCGCCGGGGTCATCGCGCTCGTCACGGGATTCGAGCAGGCGATATCGCCGGCACCGGTCAGTCACATCGGGGTGGGTCTGATCGTACTGGGGGCTTCGCTCGCGGTCAGTGTCGGGGGGATCTGGATCACGTTGCGCGAACTGCGATTCGCCCGCACGTCGCTCCAGGCCCTGCTCGAATCGGCGAACCAGGGACTGAAGTCGATCTTCTATCAGGACCTCGTGACCATCGCTGGGTGCGTGGTCGCGTTCGGCGGCCTGCTGGTCGTCTACCGGACTCAGCTCTACTGGGTGGACGGCATCACGGCCGCGATCGAAGGGATCCTGCTCGTGGCCACCGGGTTCATCCTCACCGCGGAGAGCCGAGAGTTCCTCATCGGTCGGGCACTGGACCCCCAGGTGGCCCGCGCCCTGCTCGGGTTGATCGAAGCGGACCCGCGGGTCGCCCGCGTGCGCAGTCTCCAATCGATGCTGCTCGGTCCGGATGACGCACTTCTCGCCTTGCGCCTCAACTTTCACGACGGGATGACGACCGACCAGATCGAGACCGCGATCGACGAGATCACGCTGACCCTGAAGGGATCCTACCCGGTCCTCCGGCACATTATCATCGAACCGGAGTCGTGACCGGGGCCTCCGCGAGCCTCGCCAGGTCGCGATAGCGCAGTAGAGTGAGCACGACCAGGGCCGTCGCCACCCCGCCGAAGAACAGGTAGAGGCCGAGGTTCCCCAGCGTCGTGTACAGTTCCGTGAACACCAGGAGCCCGGCGACCATGCCCAGTGAGATCGTCAGGGAGTAGATCGCCATCGTGGTGGCCCGGCTCATTTCCTGCGTCAGGTCCGCGAGCGCCGCGAGGGCGGCCGGGCCGTAGGTGAGGGCGGCGAGAACGCTGACGCCAACGCCCACGAGCAGCGGAGTACTCGGCCCGAACGCGACGATCAGCGACGCCAGGGCCATCAGCACCACGAACCCGGTGGCGCCGACGGTCATCATCCGCATCCGGCCCCGCCGGTCGGCCAGTCGACCGAAGTACGGTTGCGTGATGACGAGGAGGAGTCCCCCTCCCCCGATCGCCGCGGCCAGGTACGTCCGGGAGATCCCGATGCTGCCCGTGGCTTGACCGAGGAAGACCAGGGCCGTACCGATGAGCATGTAGATCACGAGCCAGGGAAGGGTCACGAGGAGCACGTTGCGCCGGAACACGTTGCGCACGACCTCGGAAAAGACGTACTGCCGCGTGTGGCGCACGAGGGGAGCTCCGCGCACGAGCGTCGCCGCGAAGGCGAGGCCCGCCGCCAAAACCCCGGCTCCCAACAAGAACACGGAGCCCAGGGATGCGTTGGCGACGACGTCGAGCAGGCCGAACCCGAACGCGAACCCGCCCACCCAGCCGAACAGGTTCATGGCGTCGAACCGGCCCATCTCGAACCCGCGCTGGTACGCACCGGCACGGTCGGCCACGATCGCCAGACTGGAGGCCAGGATCGCGCCGCTGGAGATCCCGAAGAGAAAGTTCAGGGCGGCGAGCTCGAAGGCCGAACGCGTAGTGGCGACGGCGACGAAGAGGACCGCAGCTCCGGCCATCCCGGCAAACAGGACAGGGAATCGTCCGTATCGGTCGGCGGCGGCTCCCGACAGCAGCACGGTCGAGAACTCGCCGACGGGGGCCATGGCGGCGACCACGCCGACGACCCCGACCTCGCCCTCTCCAAGATTCGCGGAATGACCGGTGATGTAGGCGAAGAAGATCGCGACCGTGATCCCGAACGCGAAACGAACGAAGAAAGTGGCCGAAAAGACGGCCAAGAGCGGCCGGGTGCGGTTCGCGAGGGGTACCGTCGCCGGGGGAACCGCCACAGCTGCTCGGTCAAGCCGTTGGTGGCGCGCGCTCGATCAGCTCGATCCAGACGTCGTTCGGGTCGAGAATGAACGCGATGCGCGACGAACTTCCCGACAGGCGATAGGGTTCTTTCGCGACGCGGACGTTCTTGGTCCGGAGCTTGAGGAGGAAACGATCCAGTTCCGGCACCTCGAACGCGAGGTGGTCGAGCTGTTCGCCCGGTTCGAACTGGTCCTTTCCATCCCAATGGGTCAACTCGACTCGCGCGCCGCTCGCCGGGTCGTGGACGAAGGCGATCTCGGCGTGGTTCTCCGGAATCGTCCGGCGCCGCTCGAACTCGAGGCCCATGACCTCGGTGTAGAACGCGAGGCTCTCGTCCATGTGACGCACCGTGATCGACGTGTGGAGAAATTTCATCGGCGCTCCACCGGTAAGAGCACGCCGCGCTCCTAAAGGTTCGTCCGTCCTACGGGTGTCCGTAGACCACGCGAAGCGGACGGGTGCCCGGCATCCAGTCTCCTTCCACGCGGACGAATCCGACCCGTTCGAACTGCAGGATATCCCGGGGTCGGGCCGACCCGAGTTCCGCTTCTCCGACCCCGGTCGAATGGGCTCCGTCCACCCCGAGCACGTCGACCGGCACGGCCTCGGTCGCCCCGACCCATTGCAGGCGGGGCAGCCGCTGGTTCGGCCGGCTCGTGAAGGTGGCGCTCAACGTGCCGCCGGGTCCCGGGACCTCTCCTGGCAATCGGAGGTTGATCAGGTCCTTCAATCGGACCTCCGCTCCGGCGTGGGCCGCGACATCCCGGTGCGCCAGGTAGAACGACGGACCGGCACGAACTCTGCGGGTGCCCAGCTCGATGCGGTCCGGATGGTTCGGCAAGGTAACGTGGGAGAGGTCGAACGGGTACGCTTCGACCTCGACCTTCACCGGGTCGGGCACGAACGACCGCCGCACCGTGGTCGCGTCGATCCGCTGGCGATTCTCGGCGTACAGGGTCTCCGCCGGTACCTCGATATCGGCGAGCGAAAGGCCGAAGGAAAGGGTGAATTCCCGGAGCGCATCCATGGAGATTCCCCGCCGGTCCAGAGAACGAAGCGACCAGGTACGCGGGTCGGCCCATCCGTCGTAGATCCCCGACTTGACCTCCCGGTAGGCCTTGCTCTTCGCGACCTTGGCCTCACGGACCCGGAGCAGGCCCCAATGCAGAAACGGGGGTCCCTGGATCCCCAGCAAGTCCCAGATGAACCGTTCCATTCGGTCCTCCACCACGAGGTCCTTCCCCCGAATGACGTGGGTGACGCCGAGCTCCACGTCGTCCACGGCCCAGGAGAACTCCAGCAGTGGCCAGACCCGGAATCGGTGGCCTACCCGAGGGTGGTCGAGGTCGCTGATGCGGAACAGCACGCGGTCCCGGAAGGCGGGGTCCGGGTCAGCGAGGTCGGTTCGTAGTCGGAGGACGGCCTCCCCCGGCGCGTAGGCGTTGGCCAGCATCCGGTCCCATTCCTCCAGGGTTTCCTCCGAAGTCTGGGAACGCTCGGGGCACGCTCGGGAGTGCAACCGATTGTCGCGTAGCAGCTCGGCCGGGCAGCGACAAACGTAGGCGCCGCCTTTCTCGATGACCCGACGGGCCCACGGGTAGTGTCGCGGGATCAGGTCGGACTTGTAGCGGACCTCGTCCGGCTGGATGCCGGCGAGCTCCAGGTCGCCGAGGATCATGTCGAAGAACTCGGTCTCCACCCGTTTCTCTTCGGACCCGATGGTGTCATCGAACACGAGGAGCAGTTTGCCGTGGTAGCGGGTCTTGTAGTACTGGTTGACGAAGAGCATCCGTCCGTTGCCGATGTGCAGTCCACCACTAGGGAACGGGGCCATCCGAAGGACGACTTTTCCGGGAATCGCACCCAGCAGTTCCGGGAAGTGGGCTCCTTCGGGCTTCGCCTCCTTCGCTCGCTCGGGTTCGGCCCCCCCGAGCGCGGCCAGACGGTCTTCGAGCTCGGCTACGGGCAATCCTCGGAACTCAGCCACGACCGTGGAGACAAGCGTGCGCACTTCCGCCGCTTGGGTCCGCACGCTCGGGTCGGTGGCGAGCAGGCGAGCGACCACCGGACCAACTCCCGCGCTGCCCGCATGCTCCACAGCGTTCTCGAGGGCGACGCGACGGACCCTCTTCTCAAAGTCCGGCGGGAGCGACACGGCCGGTGCACCCGTGATTGGATTAAAGGCGTTCCCGCGGCGTCGAGGGGGTCCGGGAGGTTCGCGGCGAACTCTTCTGGCTCAGAGTTTCGTCCACGGCCTCGGCGAGCGTGATCTCTCCTCGCAACACCCGATGGGCCGAGGAGCGTGAGATGGTGACCCGTCCCTCACTGCCTTCGCGACTCAGCCGCTGGAGATTCGCGATCTCGCCCGGAGTGAACGTTTCCGGGATCTGTTCACGGACGGATTGGCCCCGGGTGCGGGCGATCGCGCGTGCCGCGACCGCGTCTCGAGGCCGACGGTGACCGCGCGGGGTCGTGCCCTGTTCGTTGACGAGTTCCACCGCCCGTTGGTGACGGAGGAGCGTGTTGACGATCCGATTGCGCGCGGGTGGGTCTCCTGTGCCGACGCGAAACAGCACGTGGCGGGTCGAGAAGCGGTGCCGAAGGTGGCTCGCGAACACGTCCGCGGCCTCGGGAGACTCGAGATTCCCTTCCCCGATCACGGTCGGTCCCGCGAGAATCGCGTACCCCGGTCGAGGTCCCGGGTCGATCCCGACGATGATCTCTTCTCCGGGTTCGCTCGGCTCGAGCGCGTGCTCCACGGCGGCCCCGAGAGCGCGGCGGTCGATTCCCTCCGCGACCGCAATGACGTTCGGATGCGAGATCGTGTCGGCCTCGGTGGGGGATGTAAGCACAACCGCGACGCTCTGAGGGATCCGGTCCCCCGGAAGTAAGCTCACCGTCGGCCAGCTTCTCTCCCGTAGAAGCCCCGCGAGTTCGTGGTAAAGCGCGGGGTCACGGGTGACGAGTGCGACGGACCGGTGTCTCACCGAGGCACCTGACGGTGATATACGCCATTAACCTTCTCCCCCGACGTGCCCGTCTGTCTTCACTGCGGGGAGCTCGGTCCCGACGGTGCGCTCTTCTGTGCGAAGTGCGGGTACACGCTTCCCCAGGTCGAGGCCGCGCCTCCCCCGGGCGTTCGTCCGACTCTCTCAAGCTCCCCGATTGCTACGTCCGTGGCCCCAGCGACCGGAGTCCCACCTGCGCCTCCGCCACCCTATCTTCCTCCCCCGCCGATGTACGTCTCGCCCGGTCCCCCGGTGACGTACATCGCCCCGTTGGTACCGGGGTCGGTCGGTCCGATCCCTCCTCCTCCAAGTGGTAAGTACTGCGTCCATTGCCGAACGATCATCTCACGCCCGGCGGCGTACTGCCCCGTATGCCAGCAGCCTCAACCGTGAAGCGAGGGGGCCGGCGGGGTCGCCGGACCGGAACGATGGTGCGGATCGCCCGGGAACGGGTCTCGGACCTGTTCTCCCTGGCGGAGCGCGAGGCCCTGATCGGTCACACCGAACTGGCGGACCGATATGTCGGCCTGGCACGACGGGTGGGCATGCGCTACAACGTGCGCCTGCTCGCGGAGTACCGCGAACTCTACTGCCGGACCTGTTCGACGTTCTGGGTGGAGGGTCGGAGCGTCCGGACGCGGATCCGCAAAGGTCGACGGGTGCGAACTTGTCTCAAGTGTGGGCGGCCTCGGCGAACGCGGGTCAAGCCGAGCTCCCACAGTCCTGCGGCCAACCCTTGGGGAAGCTCCGCCGAAGCGCATCGGGACGAAGGCGCGCTCGCGGTCGGCCTCCCCGGCGAGGAGGGCGGTGAGTCCGCCGAAGACGAATCGGAAGAGGAATAACCTTCATCGACTCCATGCGCCGGACGCGCCGGGGTGGCCGAGCGGCCAAAGGCGGCAGACTCAAGATCTGCTCTCGCAGGAGTTCCCAGGTTCGAATCCTGGCCCCGGCACTTAACCTATCCTTCAAGTCCTGAGACATCCTACGGTCTTCGACGAGGAAGGCCGTGCGGCGGACAAGAGAGCCGGATCAGGCGCCGGACATTCATGGGAACCGCGATGCGGCAGATCGCCTTCTTCGCGGACTCCGAGATGGCTGGGAGCGCGATGGAGAAGCGACCCTTGGGGATCCCGAGCTGGCTGCGGTGTTGGAGTTCCTGCGAGCGCGACACGACGAGGTCTCCGATTCACGGTTCCTGACGTACGTGGTTCGACTTCCCCAGGCGGCGGCGAGGATGGGTGCCGAGTTTCTACACCCTACTCGGGACGCTCCCACCCGATTCAAGGAGACGTTCCCGGTGGGACGGTACGCTCGAGCGACCCGAGAAAGCTCGTGGTACGTGCTGATGACGTTCTGGCGGTGGCGGTACGCTCGTCAGGACAAGGAACCGCCCACTTACCTCAAGGTCAAATTTCCGACTAACGGGACGGGACCGACGATCCCGGCACGGGACATCCTAACCAGGGAGGATGTGACGCGGATTGCGGAGCATTCTTACACGACCCGGGATCGCGCGTGGGCCTGGACGTTGTTCGAGTCGCGGTGTCGCCCGGGTGAGGTCTTCTCGCTTCGGGTCGGCGATGTTGAGCCCCGCGACGGCTACGCAGTGTTGCATGTTCGCCGGGAAAAAGGGTCGGAGTCCCGACCTGCGCCAGTCTACGCCGATGCCGTCCCAGCGGTTCTGGCGTGGATTGCCGAACATCCAAGGAAGAGTGACACGGCGGCGCCGTTGTGGGTGTCGTTCACGGGTCACGGGAAGGGTCCTGGCCAGCCGGTCACGTACCGGGAGATGTGCAAAGTCTTGGAGGAGGCCGCGCGTCGGGCTGAGATCGCGAAACCGATACATCCCTACGCATTTCGTCACGCGGGCTTGACGTGGCTCGCCAAGCAGCCGGGAGTTTCGCCGGCGATTTTCGCGGCGACCGCGGGGTGGGTTCAGGGGTCGGACCGGGTTGGGACCTATGTTGCTCTGGCGAACGCGGACGTCGACCGAGCCCTCGGGGAGGTCTACGGCATATCCCCCAAGGCGCCAGCAGAGAAGCCGCGCCCTGCGGCGAAGTGTGGACGTTGCAAGCTAGCGAACGCGCCCGACGCGAACTACTGCCGGGGTTGCGGTGGGCCGCTCACGTTGGCAGCGACCCGATCTCTCGAGACTGCGAGGAACGACGCCGACGAACTCAAGCGGCTGCTGATTCGCCCCGACGTCGTCAGTTTCCTTAAAGGGATCCTCAGGAAAAACGCGACAAAGTAGACACATCCGTTCGCGCAGCACCGAGACGTCTCTCCTGATCGGCGAGGTGGATTCGCCCTGAACGGTCGACTTCGTGTCTCCCGGGTCATCCTTGTGGCGATGGGACTCGGCACACATCTTAGGCGAACTCAATCGAGAGCGCCGGAGAAGTCGAGGAAGTCGGTGGTCGACATCCGTACGGCGCGGTAGCTTCCGCCGAAGCACCAGCAGCAGAAGCAGCGGAAGCGGATGCACCTGCGGACACTGGCGCGTGGGCTGGTGGAGGGGCTTGCCACCGGTGATGGTGGTAGGCGGCGCGGGACCCGGCGGCGGGGCCGGCGGCGTCGGGAGCGCCGGGGTCGCCGGCGTAGCCAGTGGAGCCGGGGAGGGCGTGGTGGCAGTGGTGGGTGGAGGGGCTGCGGGTAGGGGGAGAGCCGGCGGCGCCAGCAGCGGCGGCGGCGCCGGCGGCGTCGGGAGCGCCGGGGTCGCCGGCGTAGCCGGTGGAGCCGGGGTGGGCGTGGTGGTAGTGGTAGGTGGAGGAGGTGCGGGTAAGGGGGGAGCCGGCGGCGCCGGCAGCGGCGGCGGCGCCGGTGACGCCGGAGGCGCCGGGGTGGTCGTCGTAGAGCGGTCGGGGTGATGCCAGGGATGGTGGTGATAGGGGTAGTGGCGGCCCCGGGGGAGGCGGTGGCAGCCCCGAGTCCGGGGGCCGACCCCGCGCGTTTGCCTGTGGGTGTCTTTGGTTCCCGTAGTTGGCCATGTGAAAGGCGCCGATTCAGCCATGTGGGAATGCCCAGTTGGGGGCTAGCCTCGAGTCGCAGCTCGCTTCTTGTGACTACGCGTCGTCCCCAGATCTATCTAGACTACCCCTTAGGAAACCCCATGAGTCGAAAAAGGTCAATGGACCGACGGGACGCGGGGCGATACGCAAAGCGCGCATTTCGAACACGTTAAGGTCTGACAAGCTTGGACACGAACGTGACGACAGGTGGGTTGGATCCGGTGGGACCTTGGATCGCTTCACTTCTGCGTTCGGGGCCGCCAGTCCGCACGACCGCTGAAATCGTCGATGAGGTCCTCCGACGACTTGAAGCTGGGAAGATTCACGTGCCATCGGTTCTCTGACAAACCGCTCTTTCCGAGCCCCCAAGCGCCAACCTACCTTCGAGAGCTTCTTGGTTAGAAGAAGATCCTGCGCCCTCAGGCGGCGTCCATGATAGAAAAGGACGGTTTGGTTTCAGGAGCCACGAAAGAGTCGCCTCCGGAGTAGGGACCTCAGGTTGTCCGCTTCCTCGTTAACTCGTGCGTATGAGGCCCGCATCTCCTCGAGCAACGCCTGCGCCTTCGGCGCGTTCGTGTTCTGGAGGCCCGCATCGAACACCTTCTGCAGCACGCCTGGATCGGATGCACGTAGTATCCTAACGACCTGCCTCGATGGATAGACGGTGCTGGGGCCGGCGTCGAGAAGTTGCCACGCCCGGTCGGGATCGCCCTCGTTCGACAAGACATACGGGACCAACCCGCTGGTGACTGTCATCACGTCGTGCGTGACCTTCGCGTCCGATCCCTTTGGCTGGAGGATCACCACCATCTTGTCGTCTGAAAGATATGGGAGGACGCTCTGAACGGACCCCGCAAAGCCAGTCCATCCGCCACCCGACATCGCGAACGCGGACCAGCGGTTGTAAATCGCCGAGTAGGCCGCGAGTAGGGTCGACAGCTCCTGGAACGGGACCCTGGACTTCGATGGGATCTTCTGCGTTTGGTAGGCGTCGAACGCATCCCACGGCGGGTTCTGCTGGTTTAACCAAGGGCAGTCTTCCGGGAGGTTCGCCACGTAGGTGTACGCGGGGGCGAGGACGGTGACCTCGAATTTCCGGCGGTCCTTGTACCAACGCTGGAAGAGGACGATAGCGACCCCGACGAGGCCGGAGATGACGGCGCCCACGACAGTCGCGAGGAAATCGGAGACCGCAGTCATCGCGAGCCGGACCGCCGCCGAGACGAAAAGCCCGTTCGAAAGGGGTCCGTTTTCTAACGAGGGGCCTCGGAGTTGGTTGCCTGGACACTTCTCCACGGGGGCATTTTGCAACGGGAGGGTTTCGGCTCGGTCGCGGCGTCGCCGCGGTCTCGGCTCGGCCCGCGCGCTTGCCCCTGAGCTTGTCGCGGTCAGGGTCATCGGCCGCGCGCGACCGACTTCAAACCCTAGGTCGTGATTGGAGGCCTGGCCCGAGTCGGCTAGGAAAGGCCCGCGGTCTGCTCGAAAAGCAAGCCCCCCACAGAGAACGGACTTCCTGCGCCCGCGACGTAGATTGCCCACGTTCCTTGCGCCGTGGTGGCAGGCAAGACGTACGTCATCGTGATGGACAGATAGACCCCGCCAGGCGGAGACCATTGGAAGTCCTGCGGAAACGAAGCTGATATGTTCTCAACACCGCCGGTAATCAAGTGTATAGGGATTCCGAAGTGGATTCCCGATTGCGTGAGTGTGATCGCAAAACCGTAGAGAACGCCGTGCTCATAGAACGGGCCGAAAGTCACTGGCAGTCCCAATAAGCCGGTGGAGTTCCTCCATGTGACTCCCCCTCCGGATTCGTTCCACGTGACGGTGGCGTTCGGCGCTGCACCATAGGTGGCTTCCATGATGGCCGAGGGCAACGAACAGTAGAACACTTGTTGCGGGACTATCAAGCGATGACCGATTCCGGAAGGCGCGGGTGCAGCAACCGGGCACCCGAAACAACCGCCCCACGGAATGTTGCCGCCTACCGGGCCAGTTCCAAGCGTATCACCAGGACACGGACCATTCGCCCCCCACCCCAAGGCAACACTCGAGATTGTCGAGTTCAGGGTCCAGTTGTAGACCTCGAAGTTCCCGAAGGAGGAGTTCTGCGGAATCGTGGAGTATCCGGACCCGCCAGGCACTTTGTAGCTTGAGTTCACGAATCCTCCCGGGGGCGCGAGCGAAACCATGTCGGGGGTGGCGAGGGCGCCACTCCATCCGATCATGGGTCCCTTGGTGCATACCACGTGCGTCACCCCTACCCCGAGGACTATCGCGGGGAATGCCACGCCCACGGCGATTCCCAACACGATCACGACGCTCAAAGAGCGCTTCATGTGGATCGGTTTCCGCAGATCGGACTTCCTCCGGAGCGAGCACATTTAGGGACCGACCCCGTATCTCGCTTGCCGTCAGGTCAACGGAATGCGAATCCGCCGCCGCGGTGTTCTGGCACCTCCCGATTGCTCCCTTCGTTGATCGGGTCGGCTCAATTTGGCGCGCTCGCCCCCGCGCTCCTCGCGGTCCCGTCATCGGTCGCGCGCGTCCCACTTCAAACCTCCGGTCGCGCTTGGCCTAACTGGCTCTTGGCTCCGGAAAGGGGTCCGAATTGCCCGTATGACACGTCATCATTGGGGGTAGGCGCCCCCTCCTCCGCCCAGAGGGCCGTGTCGATTAACTGAGGACGAACAGCGTTCCGCCCGTCGCGGCATAGACATAATGGTCTGCGGGGCCATAGACGAGCCCGAACACGAATCCACCCCCTCCCCTAAGGTAAACATGCTGTAGGAGGCCAGATGGACCAAGGGTCCAGACATCATTTCCTTCTAAAGCACTGATGTAGACGTCGTGGTCGAAAGGCGAGTAAGCCAACCCGCCCACTCCCCCGTTCAAGATGTTGTGGACTGGTAGATTGTGAGAGGTAAATGTGCCGGTGGCGACCGAGTCCGCATTCAGGAAGTAAACCTCGTGGGGAGCGACACCGGTTTCGTCGCCTACGACGACCGTCCGATTGAGCGGGTCCCACGCGATCGCATTGAATATGTTGCCAGAAATGAAGGAGCCGAGATAGCGAAGTGTGCGCTCGTTGAATACGTCAACATGATTCCCCGCCGAGAAGACGTATCCATCCGCAATCAGCAGTTCGTGGGGATCGTTGCCATCATCGAATGCGTCTAGCACGACCGCTGCCTTGGTGCTTCCGTTTACGGTGGCGAGATAGAGTAAATCCACTCCACTTGCCGCGTCCGCTATCAGCATCGCTCCCAGTACGGGGTCCCAGACGTCAGAGTATGGAAACGCGAAGGAACCGTGTGAGTACAAAGTGACCTTCTTCACCCAATGCGTCCCGTGAATCACATCGGCGAAACCGGAGAGGTCAACCGCCACCATGTCTTTCGTTGCGGGGTCGTAGGCGATGCCGTTCAGTTGGCCCAAGCCAATGCTTGATATTGTTTTCACGACGGTGCAAATCGGCGCAACGATTACCACATCGAATTGGGCCACTACGTACATGTAGCCATTAGCCGGGTCATATGCCGCCGCAAAAGCACCTTCCGTGGAGCAATTCATGATTGGATGTGACGGGGAAGTGTCTCCCGAAAACTGAGGCGTGACCGGCGACGGGTTAGCATGGACTGCGGGACTCACCAAGCCGGATGCCAAGGAAGCCGCCATCAGTAAGACTAGGATCAGGTACACACCAGCACCGATGGCGATTCTCGAGGCAGTTCTCCTGGGAAAGTGGCCGAAACTAACGACAGAGTGCGGAACGTCTCGCTGCATGATTCCGCTGCGCACAGTGCGACTAGAATCCTGCACCTCTGACTTGCACGAGCAGCTCGTTTCTCCAACCCGGAAACGCCGAGTTGATTGCCCGAAGAACGATTCGTCACTCGACTTGCATGTCATTGCATCTCCTGAAGGACCTCTGAGATTCTTGCGGAGCCCATATCACTCGACCCTCCCCTGGATCGTTCAGTAACCATTGGTT
>Ga0310038_10000143_pt1 | contig 76977 bp, 120 predicted proteins | sample Sb_taG_6_FD_200461 | JGI IMG/M metagenome (GOLD analysis project Ga0310038, IMG submission 200461) | Peat soil microbial communities from Weissenstadt, Germany - Sb_50d_4_PS metaG (v2) (version 2) | ecosystem: Environmental > Terrestrial > Soil > Wetlands > Peat | place: Germany: Weissenstadt... | reverse complement strand
ACCCTCGCGGCGGCGTGGCTCCTGTCCCGGCACCTGCACCACGTCCCGGCCGCGAGCCCGTGGCTGGCCCGCATCGCCACGGTCCTGATGTTCGCCGGCGGCAGCGCGGTCGCGGTCACCTCCCTCGGCGGGTGGATCGTCACCGCCGTTGCCACGATCGCCGGCTTCCTCGGCGGCCTGCATTCCGGCGTCGCGTTCGCGGTCCTGACCGTGACCGCGCTGTGCCTGCTGACCGGCGTGGTCACGGACCTGATCTGGTCGCCCGGCAGCGGGATGATCACCGCTGCGGTGCTCCCCCTGGTGCTCGGCCTGACGGCGGGCGGGGTCCTGCACCAGATCTACGCCTACGTCGCGGTACCGGCCGGGCAGTACGCCGCGGCGATCGCATCGTGGATCGGCGGGTGACCCGCCCGGTGTCCGTCATCGGCCCGCTGCTGCTGTCCGGCCTCGTCGTCCTGCTGTCCGGCCCCTACCTCGTGAGTGCCGGCCGGCGGATGGAGCGGCACGTCCCGCCGCCCGTGGCCGCGCGCACCCGTCAGGCCCGGCGTGCTGGCGGGAAGGCCCTCGGCCGCGGGGTCCGGTCCGCGCGGCATGTGACCGGCGCGACGGTGCCCCGGATCGTGGCGTCGGCCGCCTCGGCGAACTGGCTGGCCAGCCGGGAGCACAAGCGCTCGGAGGGCCAGAACCGGCCGCCGCGCAGGCCCGTGCTGGCGCGGATGACGAACTTCCCCCGCACGACGGACCCTGACCCGCCAGAGCCGGGAACGGTGGCCGACGTCGTCCCGATAGCAGCGGCCGGCCGGCCAAGGTCCATGCCCGCCCCTCCCCCGCAGCCTCCTTACCGCCCGCGATCAGCAGCCGGGCCATCCCCGGCCCAGGAAAGGACACCTGCGATGACGAGTCCCGGAACCGGTGCCGGCGCTGACCTGTTCGCCGCGCTCGGCGTGCTGCTCGGCCACGCCCGGGCGGGCGGGATCCGGGCCAAGCAGCGGACCATGGCCACGACGGCCGAGGCGTTCGACTTCCAGGGAGGCCAGCTTGACTCCTTCGCCGTCGCGCTGTCCGAGCCGGACGCCCACTACCCGCCGCATGTGTGGGAGCGCGTCCAGCGGGCGGCGGCCCACCTGCATGCCGCGTCGTCATGCATGACCGACGGCGCGGACGCCGTCTCGGTGCTGATCAACACCACCCTCGGCGAGGTCGGCGGGAACTCGCCGCATCACCGCGAGCTTGCCGAGCACTGACGATGCCGCCCGCTGTCCCGCCGCACCCGCCGCCGCTCCAGTCTCATGATCTGAGACCGGGGTCGGGTTTCCTGTGGCGCAACCGGCATGTCACGGTCCCGCTCGCCGTCCCGGCCGTCTTCCTGGGCGCCGGGCTCGCGGTCCGCCTGTTCCCGCACTGGCGCGGCGAGCTTGCCGTCGCGGCGGCCGTCGCGGTGATCGGCATGCACGCCCACGCCCCGCACAGGTGGGACCGGCCGGCCGAGCAGTGGTACGCCCGGCTGTCAGCGGTCGCGGCCGGCGGCTGGCTGTGCGCCGCCGCGTGGCTCGGCGTGACCTCGGTCATGCTCGCCGTCCTCGGCGCGCTCGGCACCGCCTGGGGCATCCCCTGGTATATCCACAAGCGCCCGCGCGACCGCTCCCGCACGGTCGCCGTCATCGCCGAGTGGGATGCGTGGTGGCAGCACCACGCCCAGGCATGGGACGTCTGGGGCTCTGGAGTGACCGCTGTCGCCAGCTCCGGGCCGGCCGAGATCCTGACCGTGAAGCTGTGGGCCGGCCGCCAGACCGTCGCGACCATCGAGCGGATCGTCCCGCTGATCGAGTCGGCGCTCGCCGGCTACGTCCCGCACGGCGGCGTCCGGGTCGCGAAGGTCCACGGCAACCCGTCCCTGGTGCTCGTCCACCTGCGGCGCCGTAACCCGCTCGCAGCGCAGCCGATCCGGTGGACCCCGGACCTGGTGCCGCAGTCGATCACCGAGCCGGCCGCGATCGGCATGGACGAGCAGGGCCGGTGGAAGCGGGTAAAGCTGCTGGTCAACTGGCTGATCATCGGGAGAACTCGAAGCGGCAAGAGCAACCAGCTCAGCCTGATGCTCGCGGCCATCACCAGCTGCCCCGACGCCGCGCCGCCGTGGCTGATCGCCATGAAAGGCGGCCGGGCTGCGCGCCCGTGGATGGAGGCACTCGGCTGGCCTGCCACCACCATCCCCGAGGCGCGGATCCTGCTCCGCACCGCCGTCGCCGAGATCGAGGCCCGCGGCATGCACGCCTACGACGGTGCCGAGCAGGTCGAGCCCTCCGAGGAATGCCCCGCGATCTTCGTCGTCATTGACGAGGCCAACGGCGTCACCAGCGAGGGCAACGGCGACGCCGAGTGCGCCCGCCACGTCGCCACGATCGCGTCGCAGGGCAGCGGCGTGGCGGTGCATGTCGTTGTCAGCACCCAGCACGGCGCGCTCGCCGAGTCGGTCCGGACCGAGCAGACGCGGGCGAACCTCCTGGCCCGGATCTGCTTCGCCGTCTCCGAGGCCCGCCACGGGACTTTCGCCGTGGGCGAGGATTACAGCCGGTACGACGCCTCCAAGCTCGAGGAGGCGGGCAGCTTCCTTGCCAGGATCGGCAGGGACGCGCCGTGCGAGCCGCACCGCGCACCCGAACTGCCGCATGACCTTGTCCGGCAGATCGCGTCGGCGAACGCCGCGCTGTCCCGGCCGCCGCTGCGCCTGTACGCGAGCCACCTGCAGGACGAGTTCGACGCACGGTGGCTGCGGCTGCCCGAGCCGTTCCGCAAGCTGGCCCCGCAGTACGCCGCCGCAGTAACAGCGGGCTACCACTCCCCCGCACCGGAGGCAGCCATGGATGAGACGCACGAGCCGGATGCCGATGTGCTGGACTTCTCTGACCGGCTGGCGCGGATCGAGGCCGACGTGGCCAGCATCCCCGATCTTGCCAGTCTCGCCGGGCTGGATCTTCCATCCGAGTCTGACCTGAGCAGCGAGATGCGCCGCCGCTGGCTGCGCTTCGCCCGCGACCTGATGACGGCCGGACCGGAGGGAGTCTCTCCCGAGCAGCTCGTGGCGCACACCGGCCTGAGCCGTTCCTCGGTGCATGTGCAGCTCCGCGACCTGACCAGCACGGGAGCCGTGACAAAGCCGACAAAGGGGCGATACCGGGGCACGCCTGGGGTCAACACCTGGGACGCCATGGACACCCTGCGCCAGGACCGTGATCTTCTCCTCGCCAGCGCCCGGTCAGCGTGACTCACCGTGAGACTGCACATGGATGTCCAGAATGGACAGGGCCGCTTCCCATCCGCGCGTAGGCGCGTGCGCGCGAGCCGTCTGCACGCCATTCTGGACAGCAGATGCACACGGGGGAGCGGCATTCTGGACACCGCTGCGACTACGCAGCGTGATAAACGGACACCGGCAGGGGAGCGATAAGACATGACCGCCAGCCTGTACCCGGTCCCGGATGACGTCGTGCCCGCGACCGCTATCGCGTCGGAGATGGCCTGGGCTGACCGGGCGCTGTGCGCCGAAGTCGATCCCGCGCTCTTCTTTCCCGCCAAGGGCGGCGACGCGCGCCCCGCGAAACGCGTCTGCATGGCCTGCGAGGTCCGGGCGGAATGCCTTGAGTACGCGCTGGCTCACAGTGAGGATCAGTACGACGCCGGGTCGTTCGGGATCTGGGGCGGCCTGTCGCCGGCGCAGCGCCAGCGGCTCAGGCGGCGGGAGGCGGCGTGACCGTGACCGATCTCCCGGAGCGCTCCCCGGTGCCCCGTGACCGCAGACAGGATGGATGACATGAAGGCTGCCGCCGCCCGGGTGCTCAGCGGCAACCCGCTGCTCGCCGCCGTCGCCCTGATCGGCTTCGCGGTGAGCTTCCAGACCATCGCCCGGCTGGCGGTGACGCACCATCTTCCCGGCTACCCGGTCCTGTACCCCGTCCTGATCGACATCGGCATCCTGGCCATGATCGCGGAGTCGCGGCGGGCGATCGAGCAGCGCCGCGCCGATGTCGCGCCGCGCCTGCTCGCGTGGGCGCTGATCGGGCTGACCCTGTATGTCAACGCCCACGGCTCGCCGCCGGGCGACTGGCTCGGCCGGGCGCTGCATGTCGTGGCCCCGGCCCTGTGGGCGGCGCTGCTGGAGCTGAGCCGGTGGCGGAAGGTCGCGCGCAAGCGGGCCGAGGACCGCCGCGATGGCATCCCCCTGGCCCGCTGGCTGCTGGCCCCCTGCCAGACGTTCCCGCTGTGGCGCCGCATGGTGCTCTGGCAGGTGACGTCGTACCGTGCCGCGCTGGACCGGGAGCAGGTGCGCCGCGCGGCCATCGCCCGGCTCAGGTCGGTCCACGGCAGCCGGTGGAAGTCCCGCGCGGACTCGGCCGTGGTGTGGCAGCTCGTGCACGGGATCGACGTGGAGCGAGCCTCGGAGGCCGTCTCGGCGCTCGCCTCAGGACCGCCTGCGGGCGAGCCCGCCGCCAGGCCTGGGGGCCGTCCTGAGGCGAGCGTTCAGGCCCGTCCCGGAGCACGCCCGCAGGCGAGCCCCGAGCATGGTCCCGAGTTCGCCCTGAGGCTCACCGCGGCGCGGTCCCGGAGCATGAGCCCGGCCGGCCTCGCGCCGCACGTCTCGGCGATGCTGGAGACCTACGGCCCGGTGTCCCAGGCGAGGATCAAGCGCGACTTGCACGTGTCGACCGAGAAGGCGGCCGAGGCGCTGAGGATCGCCCGCCGGGAGCGCACGGTGGTGCCCATGGGCACCCGGCACAAGGGAGGATGACCCTGCTGGCACCATTCCCCGCCGTCCCGCGTTAACCTTGCGCATCAGCATCCACCTGCGCACCCGGGGAGAGCATGCCGTGGGCCGTGGCCAGTACTGGCGGGTCAGTTTCCGGGCGGACAACGAGAGGCTGGAGCGGCAGCGGCTGGAGCGGCAGGCTGACCCGGGAGGGGACCGGGAGTGCGCCCGCGGCGAGTGGTGCTCGTCCGCGGTCCGGCAGCGGCAGGAGGACGGCACCACGATCAGGTGCCCGGCGCGGGGGCCGCGGGCGTTCTGCGACTCCGACGCGCGGATCATCGAGGCGGCGCTGCGGGCGTTTCCCGCGACGTGGGCGCGGCTGTGGCCGGCACTGCTGGATCACGTGACGGGGGAGATCCTGGTCCGCATCCCGTTCGGCCCGTCCGTCCCGGTGCGGTGCGACGTGGACGAGGTGATGCGGGCGATCACCGACTGCGCCATCGCCTGGCACGAGCGGGTGGCGCGGGTGGACCCGACGCTGACGCCGCCGGACACGCAGGAGCAGCGCGCGAGGGCGCTCGGCAGGCACGCCCAGGACGTGGTCCGCGAGTCCGCCAGGGTGCTGCGGGAGCGGGTGAGCGTGCTCACGGGCCTGCAGCCGGAGCCGATGACGCGGCCCGTGCTCGTCGCCGCGATCGGCTGCGGGACGCCGGCTGCCGACCCCGGCCGGGGCTGGGGGGAGCGCGTCGCCGCTGCCGCCGGCCTGAGCCGCGGCAGCGGCGGGTGGGATGCCGCGGTCGCCGCTGCCACGCCCCGGCCCGCGCCCGGCACCGTGATCGTGGAAGCGGGCGGCGCGGACGCCGGCAGCGAGGTGCTGCGCCTGGACTACCTGGCCCGGGCGGTGATGGGCGAGACGAACCCGGACCTCGACAAGCTGCTCGGCGTGCAGTGCGAGGGATGCGGGCACCGCTCGCTGCGCCGCGCGGCCCCCCCGATGCATGAGGGTGACCAGCTGTATTTCGCCGCGTGTGACGACTGCCATGCGATGTTCACTGATGAGGAGTTCCGGGTGTGGCTGTCCTACCTGGTGCGCTTTTACGGCCGCCGGGTCACGCCCGTCATGCTTGCGTCGGCGGGGCTGCGCGGCGATGAGTCCCCGGCGATCATGGCGGCCGTGGCCTGACGCAGCCGTTGCCCTGGGGCCTGCCTGACGGGTAGGCTACGGAGTACGTAACTGCTGCCCTGGCGCGGACATCCGCAGCCGGGGCTTCCTGCTGTCCGGGGGGTGATCCGTGCTGGGCCCGCTGTGCGATGAGTGCCTGCCCCGTTCCCGCTTCGGCGACGGCCGCATCTGCCGCGACTGCGCCGCGAGGCTCGGCGGGGTGCTGCCGGACACGGTCAGCGCGTGGGTGAGCCGGGACCGCAGGCGCGAGGTGCCGCGCCTGGACGTGCGCTACGAGGGTAAGCGGCCGTGGTTCCTGCCGGCGCAGATCATCGAGCTGGAGTGGCACCTGCACCGCAGGGAGAGGGCCAGGCTGGCGCTGCTGGCCTCGCTGGTGCCCGATCCCGAGAGCGTGTCCGCCTAGCCGCCTTGCTGCGTGGCGTTCCACGTGCTGAGCGCGGCGGCGAGGGCGTTCATCCCGGCACTGCCGCCGCTGCCGCGCCAGGCGGTGAACTGGTCGCGGCAGGACGTCACGACGGCTGCCCGGCTGTGGTGATGCGCCGTCCCGCCGCCGGGCTGGGTCGTGCAGGCGGCCAGCGCCGCGAGCAGCACCGCGCCGGCGATCCTGGTTACCGTGCTCATTGCCTGGCCTCCCCGGGTATCGGTCCTGCGTTTATCTCGGCTTCGCCGTCCTGCTCTTTCCTGAGCGCGGCCCGCTGCTTGTTCAGCTCGGCAAGCGCGGCTGATCTTTCCGCCGTCCAGCCAGCGGCCTCCCCGGTGAGCCCGGGCCTGGGCCTGCGGTTCCGCGATCCCTTCGCCCTCCCGCCGAGCGTCTTGCCCTCGCGCCTGCGGCGGGCGAGCCCGGCCCGGATCCGCTCGGACCGCCGGGCACTCTCCATCTCGGCCATCCACGCGGCGATGGATACGAACAGCTCCCGCATCCGGGGATCGCGCAGGTCCTCGGCCCACGGCTCCTTCAGCGACCAGACAGTGCAGCCGGCCTCCGACAGGCGGCGCAGCGCGGCGAGGGTGTCCTCGATGCCGCGCCGGGACAGCCGGTCGATCGACCAGGCCAGCACGACCGTGTAGCGGCCGAGCCTGGCGCCGTCGAGCAGCGCGGCGCGGGCTGTGTCGAACTCGGTCCCCTTGCCGTTCCTGCCCCCGTTCTGCCACGCGGAGTCCTCGGTGACGAACTCCTGCGTGATCTCCAGGCCGCGCCGCTGCGCCCACTCGCGCAGCTCGGTGACCTGGTTCTCGGCGTGCTGGTCCAGGGTGGAGACCCGCGCCCAGAGGGCTGCTTTCATGGCTTTTCCTCCTGCTCCCACCTTTTAAGCAAATCATCGAGCGCGTCCGGCCGGTCCCGCTGCTGCCTCGCGATGGACTGGTGGCCCGCCCAGAGGATGGCCGGGACCACGCCGAACGCGATGACGGCCAGCGCTATGGCCATGGGCAGCGGCGCGTGCACGATGCAGGCGACCGCGAGCACGATGACGAGCAGCCAGCCGAGCGGCCCGGGATTGCGCTGCGCCCTCCCCTTCCCCGGCGCTGGGACGCGGGTGCGTGACGCCATGCGGAAGGCCCGCCAGATCACAGGTCCCCGCCCCATCCGGCGAGGATGCGGTCAAGCTCGGCCGCGTCCTGGTCATCCTCCGGTGCCATGTCGCCCGTGAGCGTCAGTTCCTCGCAGGCCAGCCGCGCGGCCTCCGGCCACCTGCCCCCGGCGAGGTCGGCCACGACCAGCAGGGGCTCCCACAGCTGCGCGGCACGGTTTCCGATGCCCTCGGGCACCTCGGGAACGTACGAGGCGATCTGGCTGAGGTTCTGCGAGGCCCACGCGCTCATGCGCTCGGCGATCTTAGCGGCGGCGTAAGCGGCCTCGGAGTCCCAGCGCGGCGGGCGGTAGCCTTCCGGTGCCCGCCGCATCAGGATCTTGATGACGCGGGAGAAAAGCGCCTTCAGGCTGCCGTCGGTGCCGGTTTCCATCTTCTCGAGCCCGGCCATGGCCAGGCCGCCGAATGTCCCGATGGACTCCACCGAGCCGTTGCGGACTCTCGCCCACGTGCCGTCGCGGGTGTAGCCGCTGTTGAACAGTGCCCGCACTGCGGCCTTGCGGTTCCCGCGGCCGAAGAAGACATCAGCCTCATCGAAGAACAGGGTGCCGTGCTCCTTGCCGATCAGGTGCGCCACGGCGGCCTCGCTCGGCTCTATCAGGATGTGCGGCTTAGGGCAGAGCCTGGCCGCGAGCGTCATGGCCTGCGTCTTGCCCGAGCCGGGCTCGGCTGACTGGAAGAGCAGCCTCGGCGAGGTCTGGGTTACCAGCACGCCCTCGGGGTCCCTTGCGTGGGTGTGCATGTCCCAGAGCGTCACGGCGTCCAGCGCGGCCTCGGACGGCCACAGCGCGAACCTGGCTAGGACCATGCGAGCGAAGTTCAGCGTCTCGGCCCCGTTGATATCCAGCCGGCGTCCTGCGACCACCGTTCCCGGCTCCCTGACCGCCACGGCCGCGTGACCAGCCTCCGGTGCGGGTGACAGCACGGGCACCGGCTCAGCGTGGTCCTGGGGATCGTACGGGACTCCCGCGCGTATCGCCTGCGCCATGGCAGCGACCCGGGCCACTGCCGGGCTCACGGCTCGCCGTCCGTATCGAACATGTCCGGTGTCCCGCACGGGTCCGGAGCGGGGAACAGGGTCAGCGGCTGGTCTGCGTCCGTCATCCCGAATACCGCCGGCGTCGTGTCCGCCCACCAGCCCGGCTCCGCTTCGATCGCCGCTGCCCTCCGGTCGTCCTCCGCCGTCCAGTGCGCCGGCTCCCCGCAGAAGCCGCACAGCCGCGTCGTGCCCGCCTGCGTCGTGCTCATCGTCATGCACCTCCGTTGCGCGGCGTTCCTGCCGCTGATGCTCGGTCACCGTCACCCTCGGGTGCGACTCCCACCACTCGGCCAGCTCCCAGCTCATGTAGGGCTGCACCATGTGAAGCGGCCCGGTCCACAGCCACGGCCACGGGTCACGGCCCTTCGCGACGCCCCGGTGGCTGAGCAGCACGCCGCTAAGCTCGCGCTCCGCGGTCAGGTACTGCTGGTAGGCGGCGTCGTACCACGGGGCCTGGGACTCGCGGCGGGCCGTCACGCGCCGCTGGTGCTGGAGTGCGTCGCGCCGGCGGACCTCAGTCAGCACGTCCGCGTCATAGGGCTCAGCGGCGAGTGCTTCCGCCAGCTGCCTCGCGGTGAGCCCGGCAAGGTCCGGCCGGTCTAGCGTGGTTGTCATTCTCTGTGCGCCTCCTGGCTAGCGCTGGTCAGCCGTTCTGACTGGCCGATCGGGCGCACCATGCGGTGATGCGCCCTCCTCGGCGGGTCAGCAGTAGTACTCGCTGACGGTCTCGCCGCAGTCATCGCAGACGACGCAGACGTGAGCCTGGCTCGTCATCATCGTCCCGGGGATGGCAGCAGCGGCCGCCTCGTCGTGCTTGCTGGTGTGCGGGCAGCCGCCGCCGGTCGCTGTCCCGTGATCCTTAGCCATCTCTCTGCCTCCTGTTTTCCTGCCGGGCTGGCCTGCCCGTGGCCGGCAGCGCCGCCAGTGGCTGCGCGACGCCGCCCGCCATGGTGCGGCCAGATCAGCGGGTGCGCTGCAATCCGGTGGCGACCTCAGCGGGGTCGGTGATCTCCCACGCCGCGTCGCTGTAGCCGGGCAGCGCGCCGATCATGCGCGAGCGCAGCACCTGGCAGAATGACCACGCCTCGCTCGCCTTCCACCCGGGATGCTCGCATGACTGGTACTCGTAGCAGTCGATGGCCTTGAGGACGGCCATGGGGCTGATCCTGCCCCGGATCTCGGTGAACGTGTAGGGCGCTTCCCACTCGTCCTCGTCGTAGCGGTGGTTCACGCTGCGCCGGTTCTCGGCCAGCAGCGTGGCACCCCACTCTTCGGCGTTGTCCCTGGTGACCTCGCGCCGCGTCCTCGCGAGCGCGGCCAGGTAGTCGTCATGGCCGGGCAGCATCTCGCCCGGCTCGGTGTGCGGGATCTCGCCGTGATACCACGTCAGCGAGCCGAACCGCGTGCCCTGAAGCGCCGCGCTCACCAGCGCGTCTATGTGAACTGTGCTGACCTCGAATGCGCTCATCTCTCTCGCGTTCCCTTCCTGGCTAGGTTCGCTATACCGTTACTCTACCATGCCTTGACGTGCTGTGTCCACATGTCTGGCGTGTCTGGCGCTCACTTACTGCCATGGTCTCGCCCCGGGTCCTGGCGTGTAGGCTCGGTCACCTGCCCGGCTCCTGATCCTGGCCGATGGGGAGCCGGGCAGCCTGGGCCTGCGGCCCGACGGGCACCACGTGACCTGTGGCCTCATCGGTGCGGCGGATGTACTCCAGGCAGGACCCGCACGTCACGTCCGGGCACGCGGCGAGGTGCTGCCGCTCGCCCGGGGTCAGCGGGTCAGGCGTGACCGGCTCGTGCCACCAGACGCCGTGCGGCTCGCAGCGGTACACCGCGTGGTCCGGGTGATCATCCTTCGACTGGCACTCGTACGGCCAGCGCGAGCGCACGATCATGCAGGGCTCGCCGAACATGTCCGGCCACGCGGCGACGGTGCGCGCGTGAACCTCCCGCCCGTGGCCACGGCCGACTTGCTCTGGTACTGCGCTGGTCCCGCTCATCCCTGCCTCCTGGCTAGCAGTAGCACTACCGATCTTGGTCGGCTTGCTCTATCCGCTCCCGGTACTCGCTGAGCGCTTGCGTGATGATGGCGTTAACCGCACGGCCCGTCTGCGCGGCGTAGGCCAGCAGCCAGCCGCGCAGATCGGCCGGCGGCCGGTACGCGACGGGCTTGTGCTTGTGCTGGCTAGGCATGGGACGGCATTTCCCACTCGTCCCGGTCGACGCGCTCGTAGGGGTGCTCGGCGGACGGGTACAGCGGTCGCTGGCCGGGATCGAATGCATGCCGTGCCGTAACCTCGGCGGTCATCAGGAACGCCGAGGTTGCGTACATCCCGCCGTCGTAGGCCGCAGTCAGGTAGTAGTCGCCGGCCGAGACCCGGTGCACGTTCACGCGCGGCGTATCGGCCCAGCCCCGGAACCAGTCCTTGGCCGCCCGCTTGGTCGGCTCGGCCCGGAGTATGCCGTCGTCCATGTCGCACAGGTACCAGGTCACTGCGGATCTCCCGTCTTCCAGCGCTCTATGTGGCACTCGGCTGCGGGCATGTCATAGGGCCGGCCGAGGACGAACGTCAGGGCGATGACCATGCCGTTGATGACATCCAGATCGCGGGCGCGGCGCTTCTTAGTCGGCTGCCGGGAGGGGAACTCCGCAGCGATGCGGTCTTCAGCCGCCAGGCCGTTGCGGCGGCCTGCGACCTCGCGGGCGATCCCGCACGCCGCCTCCGCGAGCGTGATCATCCTGCCTCCAGCCGGTCGCGGAGAATCCACTGCTCGTGCTGGGCGCCGTGGTACTCCACGTATCGCCTGCCCGGGATCTTCTTGTCGTCGGCCGACCAGCGGACCCTGACTTTCGGGCCGCGGTCATCCCTGATCACCACGGCTCGCCGGCGGCTCACGCCGACGGCGCTGACGTTCGGGTAGCGGATGACGACGGGCTGCATGTAAAGGAAGGGCGTGACCGCCGCATCCCTGCGCACCGGGTAGCTCTCGTCATCGTGCAAGAGGATGGCCTTGGACCGGAACCCCGCGCCATTGGCCTGTGCCGTGCGCCACGCGTGGCGGCCGTCACGGCGGTAGAAGTGATCGACCACGTACCAGCGGCCGTGGTACTTGACCTCATCGCCTGCCGTGACCTCGCTGCCTAGCTTGGTGTTCATCTCAGAATCCGATCAGGTGGGTCTCGCCCATCAGCGTCATTTCCTCGCGTGCGATGCGCCGGACGGTGCGCATGCTGTAGCTGTCCCCGGGGATGCGCAGCACTTCGGCCGACTCCTGGAACGCCAGGTTGGTGACTATGTTGGAGCATCCTTCGCGGCGTGCCTTCCGCACGAACACGAGCGTGCGGCTGACGATCTTCCGGGCCGCCTCGGTCCTGGTCATTGGTTCCCGCCTCCCTAGGTGGTAGTGCCACTCTATCACGGTGGTATCGCCACCTGTCAAGTGCTGGTTTTCCTGCGTGCCCGGGACCGCGACTGCGAGCGCATCCCGGGCGGTCCCGAAGTTCCTAGCTCGCGCGCCGCGTCCCCGCCGGGCACGGCAGCGCCTCATCGATCCAGGTCACGCCCGGTGCGAGCGGGACCGAGCACTTAGGGCACGTGCGCGGCTTGATCTGGACTCCCTCAGCGAGTCCGTAGCGGTACACGACGACCGGCGCCGGCCCGTCGAGGAACCCGCGGAGCAGGTCGGCCGTGCAGCCGTGGTAGCCGACTCCCTCGCATGAGGTGACCACGCCACCGGGGAGCTTCGCGGTCCACGTGCCGTTGCACGCGATCCCCACCGACTCCGCGGCCAGCGAGATCCGCACGCCCTTCGCGTGCTGCTCCGCGGCGTAGCCGTCCTTCCGCCCGTCGTAGATGGTCGCGAAGTCGTCCGGGTTCAGGAACGCCGACGGCGGCAGCGAGTTGAGCTCCCGGTAAGATTCGTATGGCATTGTCGATCCTCCTGGCTAGATGTCCCTGTCCTGCGTGCCTGCCGCCGCGGCAGTGAGCGCACGGCAGGCCAGTGGTGCTAGAAGGGAGTCGACGCGAAGACGCGGTCGCCGTAGCCGTAGTGCAGCATCCGGCCGTCTGCGAGCGTCAGCCTGACGACGACGCCGTCGCGGCTCATCTCAGTGACCACGCCTGGCGCATCCGCCGCGCCGGCGTCCGTCTCGGGGTACACGCGGTATCCCTTGCGGATCTGCGGTGCCCCGACCATGGTCGGCATCCCGTAGCTGGCGCTCATCACTTCTCTAGTCGTCATCTCGCACCTTCCTGGCTAGGTGAGTATTTCCCGTGCCTGCCGCGGGCTCGGACCGCGGTGCCTGCCGGTCAGGCTCCTGCCTCGCTACCGCGCGGAATAGAACTCCCATGCCCGCGTGTAGCCGATCCGCCACGCCACCGGCAGATGACGCGCCACGTACTGAGCGCCGGTCTCGAAAGGCAGCTCAGCCGGAATCGCGGCCAGCGCGCCCTCGCGCGGGTCACGGCAGAACCTCGCGTCACTGCGGCCGTGCTCGTATCCCGCGGTGTACTGCCGGGCCCACTGCGCCGGCTCATCAGCCGCGGCCTCGCGCTGCGTCCCGTGCTGGTGATCCGAGGTAATCACGCACCCGGGAAGCGAGCATGCCCGCACCCATGGCGGCCTGCCGTCCCAGGTCTGCGCCGTCAGGTCCATCGCCTCTGTCCTGGTCATCGAATCCTCCTGGCTAGATCTGGTCCGGGAACATCCGCCCGATGGCGGCGTTCCGCTCGTCAAGCAGCCTCCGCATGGCAAGCGAACCGCTTAGCCTTCGGCACCTGCCTGCCGTCACGCTGCAGCGCCCCGATGAGCCGGTCATACCGCGCGACCAGCTGGCCGTACGTCTCCGCAATGCCGCTAGAATCTGCACTGCAACTTGCATCCTGGCTGCTCATCCCGGGACCGCCTCCTGGCTTGCTGTCCGTCATCATGCACTCATGGTATACCCAACGTGGAAGCAGCGTCAACCCCGTGCTCTGATCTGTACTCCAGACCACGGAGCATGCCAGGGCAGGCAGCGCGCATCGCCCCAGGTCACGGCACCGCGCGAGCGGGCAGCGCGGGCAAGTCCAGACCATGGGATACGTGAGGGATGGCAGGCAGCGCGCACGCGGGGGATGGGATGACGCCCGCGGATGACGCGCGCCGCGCCCGGGTGATCGCTGAGACGGTGACCGGCCGTCCCTGACCCCGACTACCCGCCCTGCATATTTCCCGTGTTCCGGGAGGTGAGTCCGTTTTGTCCCTTCTGTTCTGCCGGGAGACGGGCGTGCCCAGGTCAGTGCACACGTCGGTGAAGCTGCCGTGGCGGGTGTATGCCCGCTGGAAGGCGTCGGGGCAGCAGCTGGCGGCGGTGGTGGAGTGGGGGGTGGACGCGTACTGGGCGTCGGTGGAGGGCGCGCCTCCTGACCCGCTGAGGGCCGTGGCTGACCGGTTCGCGGCGGATGTGTGGGCGCTGGCGCGGGAGGGGGTGATCACGGGGCCGCCGGGGGACCTGCCGTCGCGGCCGGTGGTCCTGCCGGGGCCGGAGAACGATGTTTCGTAAGGATCAGGGCCCGCGGCGCCGTTCCGGGCCTGTCCTTACGTTAGTTTCGCCCCGGTCCGGCCGCTCCTTACGTTAGGCAGTGTTACGCTGGGCTTATGCCGAGGACGAACGCCCAGTACCAGGCGGCGTGGCGGGAGCGCCAGCGGGAGGAGCGCACCGCTGATCGTGAGCGGATCGCGGATCTTGAGGCTGACGTGTCGCGGCTGTCGGCTGAGAACGGGCGCCTGCGGACATCGCTGGACGCGGCCATCAGGGAGAGCGCCGGACTCCGCGACGATCTTGAGGCTGCGGGAAGCGCCGCGCCGAGGTGCCCGCACCCGGCTGAGGCGATCAGCGACGGCCGGTGCACGGCGTGCGGGGAGTGGCTGTGAGCGGAAGCGCCCGCCTGTGCGCCGCCTGCGGCGATCCGGTGGCCATGCCCGGCGCGAGGTACTGCGGCCCGTCCTGCTGCGCGAATGCGGGTGCTCACGCGCCGCACCCGCACGCTCACCCGATGGTCCCGGTCCCGTCGCCGCCCGGGGCGAAGCCGTCCGCGGTGAGGGCGCTGCCGCGTCCGTGCTCGGGGCGGTTCTGGTGCGGAGCCTGCGGGTCGTGGCTGGACGGGCCTGCGTGCGCGGCATGACAGGGCACCGGGAAATCTGCGGGGCCTAACGCGGCAGGGCGATCAGGAGCAGGAAGCCGGCGGCCATGACACTGAAGCAGATGACCGCGGCTGCCGGGAGTCCCGCGCCCTGTGCGAATCCGGCTGCGCAGCCCGATCCTGCCGCCGCAGTGCTGAACATGATCCGGTCCGGCCTGCTCACGGTGTCACCGTATCCCCGGAGCGGGCCGGGACAAGCCTGTGAGTCGTGTCGTCCCACTCGAAGGCCGGCCGCGCCGCCGCGGCGCGGCCGTCGCGCGCCTGTGCGATAGCCGCCGGGTGCGCTTCCCCCGCCGCCCTGGCCGCCGCCTCGTAGACGGCCCGCTGGGGCGCGATCGAGTCGTAGAAGGCGATCCGCGCTGCCTCGCACGCTTCGGCGTGAACCCGGCCGGCGACCCTGGCCTCGTCGTTGTAAGCGTCGTTCGCCGCGCTCACCGGTCCTCTTCCCCGCTGACGGGACGCGGGGCTGCCCTGCGGACCTCGGCGACCCAGTACACGGTCGTGCAGTCAGCCTCGTCCGCGTCGATGTCGGCATGGGCCTGGGCGCGGGCGGCGGCGCTCTCCGCCTCAGCGCGATCCGTCACCAGCGAGCTGCGGGGCGCACGATGGCCTCCGTGAGCGGACGCGATGTGCGGCCAGGTCTCGCGGATCACCACGTAGCCGGCCAGGTCGCCCGGCACGATCCCGGACAGGATGCGCTCGCGTGCCTGCCGGTCGCTGCCGGCGCGTGCCGCCCGGCGCCGCTCCCGGTCAGCGGCAGGCAGTTCCTGGCGCCCGGCCCTCGTGCTCATCTGCCCATTATCGCACGTCAGGGACCTCTGGTGATGTGGTTACGGCAGGCGGGCAGCGCGATGAACCCGGTGGCCATGCCCGCCAGCCACCACGGGTCCCGCGCGGCCGCGGCAGCGATCCCGCAGGCCAGGGTCACCAGGAACGAGACCGCCACGATCAGGTCAGCCACCGCTCACGGGACCGCCCATCCCGGGTCGTAGTCAGCGTGATCACTGTCGATGGCGGCGAGAGCGAGAACCACAGGCTCAAGCGCGCGCAGTTCCCGTTCCGCGTCCACGTGGTCGCGCGCCCAGGCGGGTGACAGCACGGTGCCCGCGGGCGCGCTGGCGGCAGCCCGGATCCTCGCCTCGCACTCGTCCCTGGCAGCCTCCGTCCTGGCGTAGAGGTCCAGGATCGCCCGCTTCGCCGCCACGTCACGGAGCACCCAGGCCGGGTCGTGCGCGGCGATCAGCGCGGCCTCCGCCTCCGTGTGACCGCCCTCGTCGTAGATCGTCATGCCGTCGCTGCCCTCGATGACGCGGTGACCGCAGCTGCCCTCAGCGCACTCGGCGGCGTAAGAGCACGGGTCCTCCGTGCAGGGGTCCCACTGGGGCTCGCGGCAGTCGTGGTGGGCTACCTTCCAGGTGCGCGGCTCGCCTGCCATCTTCTGGCGCTCATCCAGCCGGGCGGCTGCGAAAGCTGCCAGGTCGCTCACGTCTCGTCCTCCCGCAGCGGGAACTCCGCCAGCCGCTCCTTCGCCTCATCGAAGGCGCAGTACCAGCAGCGTCCGCCCCAGTCCGGCATCGGCATCATCAGCCCGTGCGACTGGCAGGACAGGTTCGGCTCCGGGATCGATTTCCCGTAGGGCGTGAACTCCCACTTCGGCGGGATGGAGTGCCACAGGATCTTCACGGCGCCGCCGTCCCGCGCAGCTCGCGGCGGACCACCCGCACGCTGTCGCCCTCGCCGCTGTAGCGGCAGTACCAGAGCCAGCCGTCCGCTCTCATGCCATCGGTCAGCTCGCGGTCCTCAGCGGTGATCGACTCAGGATCAGGCGCGCCGTCCTGAGCCTGCTGCTCCGCGAACGCGAGCGCCTCCGCCTCGCCGGCGAACGGCGTGACCTCCGTGTCAGCGTGCCGGTCCTCGGTGATCACGATGCAGATGTCGCTCACGGCGTCTCATCCTCCCCGGTCAGCGTCACGGCCCGGACGGGGACACGCGTCATCGACTGGACGCACAGGTCCAGGTTGTCGCGCAGCCCAGCGAGAAACCGGCGCAGAGCAAGGCCCAGATCGCCGCCCGTGACCCGAAACGGGCCGGCGGCCTCCCGAGCCATTCGCTCATCGCGCACGCCCAGCACCGGTGATCGCTCACCGGGTCATCACCCGTGCCGGCCACGGCTCAGCTCCCTGTCTGTCATGGCCATCACCGCAGCGACGTGATCTCGCGGCTGCCGCTCCCGCCAGCAGGCGATCAGCGTCATGATCACCGCTGGCAGCGGCACCACCCGCCCCGCCGCCCGGGACATGTCGTTCTTGATCTGCCGCAGCTCCATCGCCGTGTCCTGATCCACGGTGATGCTCGTTGATCCCATGGTTCCCATCATCCCATGCCAGAGGGGAGCCGTGTGGCCGGAAGACGCCCGAACATCCCGCGTGACGCGAAAGACGGAGCGACCCCGCTGCAGGGCGTCCCGGTCGGGAAGAAGAAGTCCGGCAAGCGGGACGCGTACTACCCGGCCGGGTGGCTGATCGAGGAGCGCACGGCCCGGTTCATCCGGGACGTGCTGCGAAGCGGCGACTACCCCGACTACCTCCGCCACCCCATGTACGCCAGGGCGCTGCAGGCGTGGGCCCGGGCCGAGGTGATCACCGATGTGATCTACGCCTGGATGGATGAGCTGATGTCCGTCCAGGGCAGCATCGCCGCGATGATGCTCCCGCCCATGCCCGGCACCAAGGCGCTGATCGAGACGTGGCGGATCGCCGAGCGCGGCGCCGACCAGGCGCGCAAGGCACTCGGCCTGGACCCGGCGTCGTACGCGAAGCTGATGGACGACCTGGGGCTGACCCGCAAGGCCGAGGACGCGGCGCTCGGCGCGCACATCGCAGCCGGCGCGGAGATCGTCGCCCGGCGCCGGGCACTGAAGGCGGTCCCCGCAGATGGGTGACGGCGCCCTGGAAATGGTCGCCGGGATGGTGCTCGACAACGGGCGCACCTGGGGCGAGTGCGCCACCGGGGACCAGTGGGCCGACATGGAGGCACTGCTCGAGCCCGGGGACGGGCCGCGCAAGCACTTCTGGCTGCGCGCGCGCGGGCGCAGCAAGACCTGGGACGCCGCCGCCGCGACCCTCGCGGTCATGATCACCAGGGCGCGCCCTGGTGACGAGATGTACGTGGCGGCGGCGGGCAAGGACCAGGCGGCGCTGCTGGTCCGCAAGATCCAGGCGATCACCGACGCGACCCCCAGCCTGCGCGGCCTCGTCGAGGTGCAGCAGCGCCGGGTGATCGCCCGGCGCACCGGCGCGGTCCTGGAGGTCATCTCCTCCGAGCTGGAGGGCGCGTGGGGCAAGACCCCGTTCTGGCTGTTCATCGACGAGGTGTGCAACCACGGGATCAGCGAGCGGGACTGGACGTTCATCGACGCGCTGATCACCTCGATGGTCAAGCGCCCCGGCTCGGTGCTGCTGATCGGGTCGACGCCGAGCGCGGTCACGCACTGGTCGTACCGGCTCTGGCAGAACGCGCTGGAGGACCCGCTGTGGCGGACGTCGATCGTCACCGGCCCGGCCCCGTGGCAGGACCCGGCCGAACTCGCCAGCGAGCGGCGGCGGCTGCCGGAGTTCCAGTGGCTGCGCCTGTTCGAGTGCCGGTGGGCCGCCGCCGATGACGCCCTCGCCGACGACGCCGCGCTCGCCGCGTGCACCCGGGACGGGATGCTGGCGCCGGAGCACGGCGCCGAGTACGTCGTCACGTTTGACCTGGGCCTGAAGAAGGACCATTCCGCGGTCGCGGTCGCGCACGCCGGGGACCGCGACCGGCGCAGGGCCGTCATCGTCGACCGGCTGTACGGGTGGGTGCCGCCGAGGGGCGGCCAGGTGGATCTGGGCGCGGTACTCGGCACGGCGGGAGCCCTGTCACGGGAGTACGGCGGCGCGCCGATCGTCGGGGACCCGTGGCAGGCCGCTGACCGGATCCAGGAGATGGCGGCCGGGGGCTGGAACATCCGGGAGGTGAGACTGGGGGCCGGCGCGTCCAGCAGGCGCGCCCAGATCCTGATGCGGCTGATCCGGGACCGGGCGATCGAGATCCCCGACGATGACATGCTGCGCCGGGAGTTCCTGTCGCTGCGGCTCGCGGAGGGGTCCACGCCGGGCGTGGTGACGCTGCGCCAGGACGGCTCCAGCCTGGGCCACTTCGACCGGGTGACCGCGATCATGTACGCGGCGGAGTGGCTGCTGTCCCGCCCGTCGTCGTCGTGGAAGGACTACTGCGGGAAGACCCGGTCCTGCCAGGCGTGCGGGAAGGTGTACCTCGCGGCCCGCCAGGCCTGCATCTGGTGCGCCGCCCCGAACCCCGAGGCCCCCGAGGCCCCCGAGGCCGTCCGCGGGCCGCTGCGCACGGCATCGGTGGCCGCCGCGCCGCAGCCCGGGTCCTGGGCCAGCGCGTACCTGCCCGCCGATGCCCGGAAGTGCGCGGCGGGCCATGTGTACGCCGGCGGGCACGGCGAGGACTGCCCGCGCTGCGCCCGCAGCGGCGGCGGATCAGGCGGCGGCCTGCCGCCCGCGTTCGCCCGGGCGCTGGCGGTCAGGATCAGGTGAGGAGCGCGGATGGATAGCCGGCCCGTGATGAGCCACCCGGGTGACCGGGACTACGACGAGTACCATCTGGCGATGCATGGCGAGGGTCTCTGGACCGAGGGCGCGCAGCGGGCCGCGCAGTCGCCCCCGGTGCGGGCCGCCTACGCCAGGGCCTGGGCCTCAATGTCCTGGCCGCAGGAGATGGTGCCGGATGAGGGTCACCTGAACTGCTTCCGGCCCGGCGGCTTCGGCCCCGGCACGGCGCCGCAGGAAGCGGGATGAGGTGATGATGGAGGCGCGTACGGTCACGCCCAAGACCGGGGCCGGTAAAGTTACCGGGCAACGCCCAGGAGGCCGCTTATGCCCAGGCCCTGCACGCACTGCGACGGCAGCGGGACCGAGCCGGACCCGGTCGCCAGGGCCGCCGGCCGGATCGAGGCCCTGCTTTCCGGCACCGACGTGGTGACAGTCTCCGCGATGCGGGCTGCGGTCACTGCCTACGGGGATGCCATCACGGCCCGCATCACCGCACTGGAGGGCGTGCTGTCCCAGGTGCTCGCGCCTCTTATCCCGCCGCCGCCGGACGCCGATGATCTGTTCGCGCGCATGGGGCGCGAGGACTACGACAGGTACAGGGCGGTCCTCGACGGGACCGCGTGACCGGGAGACGACCGGGGAATGACCACCATCTGACCAGGAGGCGCGTAAAGCCATGAGCAAGACCAGCAGCAAGACCAGCAGCAAGAGCAGCACCGGGAGCACCAAAGCCGAACATCGCGCCGACTGGAGGGTCCGGCACCCGGAAGGCACCGGGACGGTCAGGGACTCATCGATGCGCATCGGCCCCGGCGGCTCCCTCACCTTCCGCGACGCTGCGGGCTACACGGCCTATTTCCCTGCGTACTGCTACACGTTCGCGGTGCGCGCCGATCCTGAGCAGGAGAAGCCGTCCGGTGACGGCACATCCGGATCCTTCGCCCCGGCCCCCCCGCCCGATGCCGTCGCGCCGGGAGCCTATGCTCATGTGCCTGACGAGAAGGTACCCGGCCCGTGACCCGTCCCGGCCAGCGAGCGCGCGGCTTCCGCCGCATGCTCGCGGGGGAGGCGGCGTGACCAGGACGATCACCTTCGCCGGGCCGCTGGAGCCCGGCGACTGCTACGCCGACGGCGACCTGATCGGCATCGACCGCAAGCCGCGCGACCGCATGGGCGACCTGATCACCGCGATCCGGCAGCTGCCCGGCTTCGGCCCGGGCACGGAGGCCATGCTCGCGGACTACGCCGCGACGCTGCCTGCCGCACCGCCCGCGTACCGCAGCCCGCGCCCGGCCAGGACGGTCACGGTCGGCTGGAGTTCCGCCCTGGCTGGCACGGGCCTGGAGGACATCCCCGGCACGGGCGAGTTCGCCCGCCTCGCCGCGGACTTCGAGCCGGACCGCGACCTGGAAGCCTGGTCCCTGCCGGTCACCGACCCCTGGTTCGACTTCCTGATCACCCCGGCGGAGGTGCCATGAAGATCCCGCAGCACCAGCCCGGCATCACGGAGGTGCCGGATCTCGAGGCGGAGGCGGCCCGGCTGTCGGAGCAGCGCAGGCGCGAGACCGGCCCGTGGTTCCCCTGCCTCGGCGAGATCTGCGACATGCCGGACGGCGAGCGGGTCCTGGTGCAGGTGTCCGCCACCCGCCCGGTGCGGTTCCCGGCTCACCTCGGCGTGACGCTGGGTGCCGTGGTGGCGCACTACTGGCCGGCGAGCCATGACTGAGGCAGCGGCACCGGATCAGGGCGTCTTCGATGAGTCCGCGCCAACGGGCCGCCGCTGGTGCCAGTCGCCGGACCATCACGAGTGGCTGCACATGCTGCTAGACCGCGCCAAAGACGATCTCAGTCGTTCCTATCAGGCGCAGGCCAATCTCGAGGACAGGCTGCGCCGCGTGGTCCGCGAGGAACTGGAACGCCGGGACAGGCTGGCGTACGAGGAGATCAAGCGCCGCGAGCGGCGCGTCCGGCAGAGGGCCGAGGCCGGTCATGTCTGACATCCCGTCCCCGGAGGACCTGCGCTCCTACGGCAAGCTGAGACCCGGCTGCTCCTCGCTGCAGGTCTGGCGCTGCGCCTGCGGGAACACCGAGACCGAGGGCGCATGACCATGCCCGGCGGCCGGTCCGCCCCGCCGTTCGAGCAGATCGCCCGGGACGTCATATCGGCCACCCGCCCGCAGCCGCGCCGCCTGCCGCTGACACCGCAGGACCGCGCTGAGGGGCAGAAGGTCAGGAAGAAGGACCGCGTCTGCCGGCTATGCCTGGGCTATCACGCGCTGTCGGAGCTCAGCCCGCCCGGCTGCCCGCGCCTGGCAAGTTTCGAGCTTGACGGCGAGGGCCGGGTGAAGGCGGGCACATTCTGGCCCGGCAGGGGCTGGAAGAAGGGCCGCGTCGAGTTCGCCGAGGATGTCGAGGAACTGCTTGAGGAGGACGGCGATGCCGGCCACTGAGTTCCCGTACGGCTACGGCATGCCCGCGCCGGTCACCTGGCCCGGCTTCGCGGAGACCTGGCTCCGGGGCGAGTACGAGTACCCGGCCGGACGCGGCACGCGGCCGGGGTCAAACATCGGCTGGACCTGTCCCGGATGCGGCCGGGGCTGGGCGCCAGGGGTCCGCCAGTGCGGCCGCTGCGGCCCGGAAAAGCCCAGGTCAGAAGGCTGCCAGCCGCCGCGCGAAGGCGGCATGTGCGGCTGCGGGGAGCCTGACCCGCTGTAACCTCGCGCTCATGGTGCTGTCATGGTATGCTCAACCTTATGACCGCTGAGACCAGCCAGGACCGCTTCCCCGTCAGCTACTGCACCCGGTTCACGAAGGCCGGTGCCCCGTGCTCCCGCTGGCAGACCCCGTGGCCCGGCAATGCGAAGATCACTGACCCGCACGCTTGCGGCCTGCACCTCACCGACGCCGAGCGGGAGGCGATCCGCCGTCCCCGCCGCGTGCCGGGCAAGTTCGACGGCAAGCTGTCCTCGATCTACTTCCCGGGCGTCCTGAACGCCCGCCGGGAGGCGGCGAAGGCGGCGACGGGCTGCACCGACGCCTACATCTTCGAGCACGGCCTGCGGTGGCTGGAGCAGGAGATCGAGCGGGCGCAGGAGAACTACGACAGGAAGGTCCCGTGCGTGCACCCGCTGCGGTGGCCGAACTCCCGGTGCCAGTACTGCTACCGGCTCCCGCCGAAGCTGCGGACCCCGGTCGACCCGATGGGGGTCCCGGGTGCCCTGTTCCGGTCGATCAGCAGCTAGCTAGCCAGTAGCCTTGCGCCCGTATCCGTCAGGAGGCGTGATTGCCGTGACCACGAGCTGGCTGCGCCACCTTGACGCCGATGACCGGGAGCAGTTCTTCCATGAGCTCGAGTTCGCGGTCGGCTTCGCGAGGGGCGCGCTGGATGTCTCGGGGATTGAGGCATGCCTGCGCGACTGGCGCGTCACCGCTGAGGCCCTGTCCGACCCGGCCCGGCGCGAGGTCCTGACCGGGAGTCCCGGCGACGCGGACTTCACTGAAGTTCGGCGCCCGTCGTGAGCCTCGCCGCGAACTTCTGCCCCGAGTGCGGCCGGGCCAGGATGGACCGGCTCCTGTACGACGGCATGGAGACCGGGTGTACGGCGTGCGACGAGGTGACCACCCGGCACCGCTGCACCGAGCGCCCGGACATCGGGGACCTCCCGGACGGCGTGCCGTGGGAGTGCGGGGACTGCGGCAGCGCCTGGACCGCCGCGACGGTGATGGAAGACTGCCCGGACTGCTGCGGCGAATGCGGGCACCAGGTGGAGGCGCGCCGCTGGTCCGTCACCGGGGGCGACCGGCTTGCCACCGCCCCGAGGTACCTGCGCCCGGCGTACATTCCGATGCGGAACCCGTTCCGGTAGCACTGGAAGCGAGGCTGACCCATGACTGACACCGAGACCGCCGGGCTCGAGGCCCTGCGCGCTGAGGTAGCGGCACTGAGGGCCGAGGTGGCGGCACTGCGCGGCCACGTTTGCCCTGGGCCGACGTGCACTTGCATGGGCACGGCGACTGCCGGCCTGACGGGATGCCCTGTCCATACGCGGGCGTGGCTCCAGGTGCGCGGCAGCGGCGTCGCCCCCGGCGCGGCAGGCGCCGGGCAGACGTACATCGTGAACACGACGGCCTGCGCCGACCGGCCGCTCACGGTCGCGAATCCTGTCGCCAGCGCCTGCGCGGGCGGCCACGCCGGGCACGTCTACACGGTGCTGCCGTGACCGTCCGGATCACCTCCGACCCGTCCGCCGTCCTGCCCGGCGAGGTGGTCGGCCGTCCCATCCGCCTGCCCTCGCTTCTTCTGTGCAGCATGGGCGGCGACCATCCGTGCGGCTGGATGCGGACGGCGAACACCGAGCGCCAGTTCGCCGAGTTCGCGGCCGAGCGGCGCAAGCACGAGAGAACCTGCAAGGGCGGCCTCATCGTCGCAGGGGGCAGGTGAGCATGCCTGACACTTCCACTGTCCTGACCGATGACATCCGGGCCGTCACGTCGGTGCTGACCATCGCCGCCGCCGCGTTCGGCTCGTCGCTGGGCCACATCCCAGGCTTCGGCGCGGCGATCGAGGCCTGCGCCCGGCTCGCGACGGCGGCGCAGCAGCAGGCGATGCCCGACGACCCGGTGGGCGGCCTGGTCCAGGCCGCGATCGGGCACCACGAGGCGATGCTGGCGTACGAGCGGGCCGGGTTCGGGCGCCCGGAGGCGTTCATGATCGTGCTGTCATTCATCCAGGCGAACGCGTCGGCGAAAGCGCTGAAGGGACTGGCCGGTGGCTGAGGACATCATCCTGGCCGGGCTCGACGCCGGGCGGGGCAACATCCCCGGCGATGGCATCGACATCGCTGAGGCCCTGGCGTCCGCCCCGCCGGGGAGCACGGGCGTGGGGTACCGCATCCTGACCGGGATCTGCTCGGGCCCGGCCTGCCCGGCGTGGTCTGCGCAGATCACCATGGACCTGTTCATCCGCGCGGACGGCACCGTGGACGCCGGTCCCGGTTACGAGCCCGTCATCGAGGACGGGAAGCTGACCAGGCTCCGGGCGCTGGCCGGTGGCTGACGACGACGGCACCCCGTCCTACGCTGAGGTGCTGGACGCGCTCAGGGGAGGAAACGTGACCGAATCCGCGCCTGATCCGTCCGCGCCCGTCCCGCCATCGGTGCGGGACGCGTTCGCCGCGCTCACCCCGCCCGGGACCGACCCGGACGCTCTCATGGCGTCGCTGAAGGCCGCGCAGGCATCCTCGGTGCCGCTCAGCCGGCTCGCGAAGGCGAGTCAGGCGGCTGCGGGCATGCGGTGGTGCCGGAGCTGCCAGCGACCTGAGCCCGCCGGCTCAGCGTGCCCGGTGCCGTTCGCCAGCACAGGGCACGAATGCGCTATGTGCGGCAGCCGGATGCTCAGATGGGTCGGCGGCCCGCATGGTCCGCTCACCGTCTGCGCTTCCTGCGGCAGCAACGAGTTCTTCCCTGTCGCCCCCGCTGACTCCGCGGCGCCGCCCGGGGATCCCGCCGGGCAGCCTGACCTGCCGCTGCCGGCCGACCCGTTCGCGGGAGGCGGCGCCTTGGCGGCGATCGCCGCCAAGGACATGCTTGAGGACATGCTCGCGGCCGGGATCCCGGCCGCCTCGGCGGAGAACATCCTCGGCTGCATGCTCGCGGCGATGGTCAGGGACGCGCCCGCGCCGGAGGCATCGTGATGTTCCCGCTGCCGCAGGCAGGTCCCGTCATCGCCGCCCCGCCGGTCCGGCAGGTGTCGGTTTCCTGCTGCGGATATATATCGTGGCAGGGAATCCCGCAGCCGTGGGAATGCCCGGGCTGCCACCGCATCCACCGCGAGCACATCCCCCCGGAACCGGCCGCCGATGAGGCAGGATAGCCCCCGTGACCGCTCTTTCTACCCTGATGCGCACCGGGCAGCCTCCGGTGGAAGCCGTTCCCGTGCTCGCCGCGCTGCGCGCCCACCTGAACGGCACGGCGGACTGCTCGGAATCCTGCATGGCGGCGTGGAAGCGGGCGCCCTGGCCGCGACAGGTGGCGGGGCCTTATCCGGTGCCGCCGGATGCCAGGCGCAGGCTGCCGTGACCGGCCCGTTCCCCGGCAGCATGCCCCTGGCCGACCTGACCGCGCTCCGGGAAGGCGCCGGCCAGCCGGAATGGCCTGTGCTGCCCGGGGGCTGGACGCAGACCGGGGACACGGAGATGATCACCTGGGCCGCCACTGCCGGGCCGGCGCGCGGGAACCCCTGCCGGGTTTACTGGGGCAGCCACGGATGCGACCTCGAGCGCGGCCACGGCAAGCGCCTGCGTCCGCACGACTGCGGGTGCTGCGACTGCGGCGACAGCCACCCGCAGGATGACGGCGCGCTGTGCGTGGCGAGGAAGCCGTGGTACGGATGGCAGACACGTTTCTACGGCGAGGACCTGAGCAGCTGGGAACGCGCCAGGTCGCGGCTGCTGACGGCGCTGTTCCGGGTGCGGGAGATGCGGCGCAGGCGCAGGATCCGGCAGGGGCTGAGCCGGTGAGCACCTGCGGCAGGCCCGTCACGGTCGAGGTCTGCGGCTGCCTGCTGTCAGAGCCGTGCGACAAGAGTCCCGGCCATGACGAGTTGTGCTCCGCATGGTTCCAGTTCGGGCCGCCGATCGGCCCCAAGTACTGGAACCACGAGCCGAACGCGCGGGCCATCACCTTCGATACCGTCCCGTGCGAGGCAGGCCGGTGACCCGCCTCCACGGCATCTGCGAGCGGGCAGCCTCCCCTGAGCAGCCGCTGGGCCCGGACGTGGTGGTGCCGGAATCCGTGCCGCTGCTGGTGCAGTTCGACTACCAGCGGTGCATCGGGATCGCCACGCTGACGCGCGCGGCGAACGGCGACATCCTGGCCAGCGCGGACATAGGAGACCCGGACCCGGCGACGGCGCGGCTCATCCGCGACCGGGCGGCACCCTACTTCGCCATCGGCGTCGGCAGTACCGTGCTGGAGAAGGATGACGATCACCCGCTGGGCCGCATCACCGCCGGCGAGATCCGCAACGTGGCCATCGTGGACCGCAACATCGACCCGGACCTGCCGAAGTACGAGGTGCTTGCGGAATGAGCGGTGACGCGGCGGGCCACTTCCTGCGCAACATGCTGAGCCCCGATCCTCAGCCGGGACCGCCTTACGTGCACACCTGCGTGCCCGAACTCCCCGAGGCGGTCGTCACGAGGCTCTGGTGGTTCTTCTACGACGTGAACATCCGCGCCGGGGCGATCACGCTGCGCGAGGGCTGGATGTGCCCCGGCAGGAGGTGGGCCGGGTGGAAGGCGCGCAGGGAACTGGCGAAGTGGGGCCGCATCTCCCCGTCGTGGACGGTCACGCTGTGAGCGGCTGCGTCGGCGGCGAGGCCAACGCCGACCCGGACCTCCCGCCGTACGAGGTGAGCCAGTGACCGGCGACCTGTCACTGCCGGGAGAGTGGCTGCCGGACTATCCGGTCGGTGTGGCCTGGCCTGGCCTGAAGCCGTGGCCGGATACGCCCACGTTGCCTGTGATCATCACCTATGAGGATGACGGGGGTCGTTACGAGCGTGACCGCCATGAGTGGATCGAGACCGTCCGCCAGCGCTACGGCCTGGTCACCGCCGGCGGCGGACTGCCCCGCCAGCCCTGCGGGATGACATCGGACGGGAACTACGAGGGCTGGTATCTCGACGGCGCGGTATCGGGGCGCGGGCCGTCCGTATGGCGCTGCCGGGGTGACGCCGGGTGCGCGTCGCTGACCGGCCTGACACGGCGGCTGCACGAGCTGGCCGGCCATCGCGGGCGCGCGTTCGCGCCGGATGAGGAGATGGAGCGGCTGAGGCACGCGGTGGCACAGCGCAGACCGCACGAGTGCGATAAGAGATGCGCCTGCCCGGTCCACGGCACGCAGATGATCTACTGGCCGGCCGGCGATGACCACGCCTGCCAGGACGTGAACTGCAAGTACGGCCACGGCTGCCGCCCGTTCGGCGCGTTCGCTCCCTTCAGCCCCATTCTGCCGGTCCCCGTTGATGGGCCGGCCGGCGACCGCCCGTCCCCGCGCCGCTGGAAGTATCATGTCGGCGGTTCTTGCGCCACTCCGCAGGAGGACGGGACGTGCGGTTGCGGCTCGCGGGCGAAAGGCGGAACGACCACGTCCGGCCGCCAGTACGAAACGGATCAGGTGCACCCGCCGGAATGGCACCCGTCGTGATCCGCATAGCGCACCCGTCCGACAGCGCGAACTGCGGTATCTGCCGCTATCCCGAACTCACCGTTGTCACGGATAAGGATCACGCGGCCTATCACGTCCTGGGTGACTGGATCGTCAGTCCCGGGCAGGGCGCGCTGTGCCCCGCCTGCCAGCCGCCGGAACTGCCGCCCGGTTACTGGAACATCGCTTACCGTGCCGGCGGCACCATCTGCCGGGGATGCGGTGCCGTCCTGGAGCGCCCGGCGTGAGAGTCCGCCGCTGCTGCGAGTGGCACCGCTCCCTCGGCTACTTCTGCAACGACATGAGGGAACGCGAGAAGCGGGCCGTATGGATAGCGCAGGTCAGGCACCGCCTCGGCCTGATCGGATCCGGGGACATCCCGTCGCTGCGGATGGCGCAGTGGGAAGCCGACCGCGAGTCCCCGCCGGGCGATCTGCCCGTCGCGTTCTGCGCGAAGGGCCGCGAGCTGGACACCGCGCTGACGCTGGAACTGCACGGCGAGCGCGTGGCGGAGATCCGGGGCCATCCGTACCTGACCGGCACCGAGACGTGGCTGGCCAGGGTGCCTGACACCTTCCCGGACACCGGCTGGCTGTACGAGCCCGATCCGGTTCCGTGGCCGCTGACGTCCTACCGCTGCCCCGGCTGCCTGACCACCCAGTTCGAGGGCGTCTTCGACCCGGACTCGCACTACCCGTTCTGCTGGATCGCCCACCCTCCGCTGCCGCCACTGAACCTGGGAGGGCTGCTCAGTGGCATCTGACGACCCGATCGGCGCGGCACTGAAGGCGGTCGCGATGACTGAGGTGCCGAAGCTAGCCCGGAATCCTTACGGCTGCGGCTACCTGCCGCCACCGGGCGGCATCTACATCTCCCATTGCAGCCGCCACCATCCCAGGGATGAGGTCCGCTACGGCGCGCACGGCAGCGTGACTTTCGAGTGCGGCGACGGCGAGGACTGCCCGTGCCGGAACTGCGGTGCGCCGCGATGAGCGAAATAGCTGACGTCATCCACGCCGACGCCGATGCGGCCCGCGCGGAGATCCGCGCAGCGGGCATCATCTGCCCTCGTGAGCTCGAAATTGCCGCGCCGAGTTCTCCAGGATGCTCGGCTGGGACATCAGGGGCGAGACGCCGCCGCCGAGATTCGCGGGACTCCTGGATGCCCTCGGTGAGTGACCAGCGCGTCCCTGTTGCCACCTCCCGATGCTGACCGATAGGCTTGCCCGTACGTGAGTTGTGCCCGACGCGGGGTGGAGGAACTCGGTACCTCGGCTGGCTCATAACCAGCAGATTGCGCGTTCAAGTCGCGTCCCCGCTACGACGCCGCGGGTACCCACGGGGTCGGTGACAGCGGCATGGTATCCGGTCTTCGAAGTCCGGGCACCGGCCCCACCGACTGCCCGGCAGCCGCAGCCTGTCCACTATCGCGAAGGCAGGCCCGCGAGAGCGGCCCAGTTGCCGCCGGGCGGTCACCGCCGTCATGCTGGGCGGATGAGCGACTACGCGCCCGACGTCACCCGCCAGATCCTGGAAGCCTTCGGCCTGCCCGCCGACCCCGTCTTCGTGCGGCTGATCACCACGCCCGACCCGTGGCAGACGAAGATGCAGCGGTACCGGGAGGAACTGCCCGGCCGCATGGCGGCTGCCGCAGCCGAGGTGAACAGGCGGTACGCGGATCTGCTGCCCGAGGGCATGCGGTTCGAGTGGGCCGGGACGCCAGCGGGGGTGAGGGATAGCGGGTAACTGACTGTCACGCGGGCAGATAGTTTCCGTCCGGGGGGTGCGCTTGCGTTCCTTCCGCTACTCCGTCAGGCTCTGGCTGATCCGCCACCTGCACTGCATCTTGCACGTCGGCACCTGCTCCTTCTGCGACGGGTGGAAGCGGCAGGAGGCACGGTGACCACCAGGAAAGAGCGCATGCTGCATGTCCGCGTCCTGGAGGACCAGGCCGTGGCGCTGATCTGCGAGGCACGCCGGCAGTGGTGGCGGCCGTTGCTCAGCCGGCAGCGGCGCAGGCAGGCCCGGGCGCTGCTCGCGGGGTGCGACGCCGAGTTCGCGGCCATCGCCGGGGCGAAAGCAAAGTACGGGCGGCCTAAGGGCATCCCGCCCCGCATCCCGCCCGGCGCGGTTATCGTCAGCGGCCCCCGCTAGAATGTCCGCATAAGAGTCCCGACCGCGAGCAGGATGTCCAGATCGGCTCGCGGCAGGGTCACGGCGTCAGGATCGGGCTCGGTCATCCGCCAGGCATGGCATCGGCGAGGCGGTGAGGTCCCATCGCCTCGAGGGCCGCTATCCTCCGTGCCGCGCAGGCGGCGCCCGGCGCTGCTCAGCCAGCGTATCCGCCGCAGAGCGGATCCCCGTGGATCGGGCAGCTGCCGTCGTATGCGACTGAGCCCGGTGGCTCATACAGCCGGATCTACGGCGGATTCCTTCCGAGACCTGCCGAAACATTCACGCAAGGTGCCTTTGGCCCGTTCTCGCCCATTCTGCCAGTCCCGATTGACCAGCCACCCGAGGGATTCTCGCGCCCTCAGCCGCGTCGCTGGCAACCATATGTCGGATATAATCTACCTGTAGGTGTTCCGGGTAGTGAGGGCTATAAGCTGGCGAGTTTCGCCACTTTGAAAACTCTGTCCGAAACGTACTCTGTGCTGCGGTCCTGCCTGAACCGCCGCAAGGACGAGATCCGTGCTCTGGACTGGGACATCGTGCTCACCGAGGACGCCGCCAAGGCATACCAGGGTGACCGCAAGGCCATGCGGGATTTCGGAGAGCGCCGGGCCGAGGCCCTGAAGTTCTTCAAGCGCCCCGATACGGACTACGACGATTTCGGGTCCTGGCTGTATGCCCTCGCTGAGCAGCTATTCGTCTACGACGCCGTGTCGGTCTACATGTGCCCGAAGAAAGGCCAGGGCCTGGGCCGGGGGCTGCTCGGATCGGACCTGGACGAGGTGTGGCTGATCGACGGGTCCAGCATCCGGCCGCTGGCGGGCCTGCACGGAGAACGGCCCCGGCCGCCTGCAGTTTCGTATCAGCAGTACGAATTCGGGGTACCTCGTGCTGATCTGACCGTTATCGAAGCTGGGCTGGATCTGGATGGCTCGGAAGGCCGGCTGCGGGCGAATCTGACCAGGATTGACGTACGGGCCGGGCTGCGGGCGATGCTGCGCGGCGACCAGCTGTCCTACCGTCCGTACTTCCGCCGCACCGACAGTCCCTACGGGTTCAGCCTCGTGGAGGAAGCGCTGATCCCGATCATGACCGGGCTGCGCAAGCAGGCAATGCAGCTCGATTTCTTCAATGAATCCTCGGTTCCCCGCGTGTGGCTTTCCCCGGGCGATTCAACAATGACGCCGAATCAGATCCGGGAATTGCAAGACGCGATTAATAGTATTGCGGGGGATATCGCCTGGGCGTTTAAGGTAATGGTCGTCCCCCCCAATTCTAAAATCATCCCGCAGAAAGACATCCAGATTGTCGACGACTCCGACAACTGGATCGCCACGGAAGTAGCGATGGTCTGCGACGTGACCCCGGTTGAGCTGGGACTGCTGCCGAAGGTGTCGGCGGCGGCGTCGCCGTTCGCGGCGCGGGAGATGGCGCAGGCGGCCCGCTCGATCCACGAGCGCACGGCGACCAAGCCCACCCTGGCCTACCTGGCGGCCCTGCCGGACATGATCCTCCAAGTCATCTGCGGCCAGCCCGATATGCGGTTCATCTTCTCCGGCATGGAGCAGACGCAGGACACCGCTGCCATCACTGACATGGGCATCAAGCAGGCCCAGTCCGCGATCAAGTCGATCGACGAAGTGCGCGGGGATCTGCACCTGCCGCCGTGGGGGCTGCCGGAGACCTCGGGTCCGGTGGTGTTTACCCAGCTCGGCCCGGTTCCGCTCGGCCAGGCCTCATCCGACACGGTGTCGCAGCAGCAGGAGGCACTGACCGGCGCACACGAGGCCGCCCGGGGTCAGGCCCGGCAGGCAATCACGGGAAACACCCCGCCACGCAGGGCACTGCCGGCCGGGACGTCGGGACAGGGGCGGATGAACGGCCCGGTGACGCAGCGGCAGGCACGCCGCGGCGGCGCGCTGGCGCCGGCCCACGCCACGGCCGAGGGCGCACCCGGGCATTCCGGCGGGAAGCCCGCGCCGAAGGCCGCGATGGCGGAGCTGGAGGCCCTGGGACGGCACCTGCGCAAGGGCATGCCGGCGGCGGAGTGGGTGCCGGTCCACCTTCCCGGCGAGGTCATGGCGATCATCGCGGAGGACCTGGGCAAGGGCCTGTCCGCCGACTACGTGATCAGGGCCGCGATCGGGTCGCTGCCGAAGACATCCCCGCCGTCGCAGCAGGCGCAGCGGCAGCAGATGGCCCGGCTGGCCGCGCAGTACCAGGCGCAGGTCCAGGCCGCCTTCTCCTCCGCCATTACCCAGGCGCAGGGCCTGATCGCGGCGTGGATCGCCGGGACGCTCAGCGTCACCGCAGCGGTGCTGGCGGGCATGATCGCGGACCTGATCCAGGCGGCCCTCCTGGCGGTGCTGACGGCGCTGTGGAGCGCGGCGTGGCAGGCCGGGGCGAAGGCCGCTGAGCGGGAGACCGGGAAGCCCGCACCGGGGTCGCAGGCGGCGCTGGAGGCGTTCCTGGCGACGCACGGGGCGAACTGGGCGGACCTGATCTCGGGTACCGGGATAGCGGCGCTGCTGGCGGCGATCACGCAGGCCCTGCGGGCCGGGGACGCCGCGTCGGTCACGGGCCGGCTGTGGGCCATTCTCGACGCGGAGCAGCGCAGCGAGATGATCGCGGCGTCCGAGGTGAGCCGGGCGTGGAACGCCGCGTACTTTGACGCGCTGAAGGCCGCAGGGATCGCCTGCAAGATCTGGGTCACGTCCGGGCTGCCGGGCACGTGCGCCCGCTGCCTGGCAAACGCCGCGCAGGGTCCGGTGCCGCTGGATCAGCCGTTCAAGTCGGGCGACCTGGCTCCCCTGGCCCATCCGCGCTGCCGGTGCCATCTTGCCGCCGCGCCCGCTCCGCAGCCGCTGACGGGCAAGGTGCTGCGCCGCGAGGTCGGGCTGAACGGCCAGGAGACGTGGACCGAGACCGAGCCTGAGCCGGACTATTCCGGCGGCCGGGTCTTCCAGCCGCACCGCGCCGACGGGACTATGGAAGCGGGCGGCGGCGAGCCCCCGAGGTGGGACGGCTCCGAGCCCGATCCCGTCGCGGAGCACGCCCCGGACACTGACGATGACGCTGACTATGGCAGCGCGGAGGGCACCGGGTCGCCGCCGCAGGCGTACTGGCCCGCCCCGTACATGGACGGCTGGTTCCCCTCCCCTGCGGGTCACGGCACCGGGCAGCCCGGCTCGTCGTCTCCCGGCGCGGCGACGGGACGGCCGCCGAACGCCGCGGGCAAGGGCCGGAAGGCCCCGTCTGCTGCCGCGTTCCTGAAGGGCGCGCCGAAGGCGAAGCCGTCCGCCGTCCGCGCGGTCATGCGGCAGAACTTCCCGGCGGGCGCCCTGGGCTGGGTGTCCCGCATCCGCTGGGCCGGGCCCGCCGAGATCCCGGTCGCGCTCATCGACACCGCGAACTCCGGCGAATGGGCAGCGCGTCACCAGCAGGATCATGTCAGTGCGATCGCCCGGCAGATGGAGGCCGGGGAGCCGGTCAACCCGGTCATCGCCGTGCTCCGCGAGGGCCACGACCACCTGCGGATGATCGACGGCAGGCACCGGGTGGAAGCGGCCCGCAAGCTCGGCCGGCCGGTCACGGCCTACGTGGGCTGGCTGGACGACGCGAACCAGGAAGCCGCGTACTCGACCTATCACGAGCAGTTCCACTCCGGTGACTCGCCGCATAACAAGAGCTTCACGGCCGGCGCCACGGGCGACGGTGCCGCGCACGGCCTGGTGCCGGTCAGCTTCGGGGGAATCGCGCTCCCCGTCGCCGCCGGGCTGGCGGTGAGGGCGGCGGACACCGGGCGCATCTTGATGCTCCAGAGGGCGCATGATCCAGCCGACCCGGCAGCAGGCCTCTTCGAGTTCCCGGGCGGCTGCCTCGAGCCCGGCGAGACGCCGATGGCCGCAGCGGTGCGCGAATGGCAGGAAGAGGCAGGAGTCCGCCTGCCCGCCGGCGAGATGACCGGGCACTGGCAGTCATCGGACGGCCGGTATCACGGCTTCGTGCTGACCATCGGGTCGGAGTCCGGCCTGCCGGTGTTCGGCGACCGGGACCAGGTGACCAACCCCGATGATCCCGATCACGATGCGATCGAGGTGATCGCCTGGTGGGAGCCGCGGCTGCTGGGCGGTAATCCGGCCGTCCGCCATGAGCTTCTCGCCGATCTTCCGCTGGTGCAGGCGGCGCTGGCAGGGAACGCAGAGAAGTCGGCCAAGGGCAGCGCCGAGATTCTCCGCGAGTACTGGACGCATACCGGGCACCCCGGACCGACGCAGTACGCCCTTGAAGAGAAGATCCGCTGGGGAGAGCCGCACGACTGGTACCGGTGCGTTGAGCAGCTAACGCCGTACCTGGGGGCCGAAGGCTCCAAGGGTTACTGCAATCTGAGGCACCACGAAGTCTTGGGAGTCTGGCCCGGTCACCCGGTCTGATCGACCTGGAGCTGTAGAATACTTGTACGAATAGCGCCCCGGCAGTGGTTGGACACCGCCGGGGCTTGCCGAACCTGACTCTGACAGGAACGACATGGACAAGCGTATGTGTGCCGCTGACGGCTGCGATAGGTCTGACATCACTGGCCGTGATCTCTGCGGCAAGCATTACCAGCAATGGCGCTCGGCCACTGCGCGGGGAACGTGCGGTGTTGCTGGCTGCGATGAGAACGTCAACGCCAGGGGCTTGTGCAAGAAGCACTACATGGAAGACCGCACGGAGCGGCTCAGGGTCGCATCGTGTGCCATCGGTGACTGCGGGCGGCCGAGAAGCGCAGCCGATGGCCTGTGCGTCCCTCATCATCAGCGCCGCGTTGACTATGGTGATCCACTGGCGGGGCCGCCGCTCAGGAAGCAGCGCGGCGAGGGGCCGAGGACGGGCACGACAAGCGAGTACCACGTGAATCATGTCCGGGTGCGCAAGGCGCGAGGCCCGGCATGGCGGCAGCGCTGCGCACACTGCGGAGAGCAGGCATCTCACTGGGCCACCATCCACGGTCAGTCCGGCGAGAGCCCGGATGACTACATGCCGTTGTGCCGGTCGTGCCACCACAAGTACGACGGACTTGTCGGCAATCTGGCGAACCGCCGCACCGAGCATTCGCCTGAGACGCGCATGAAGATAGCGCAGGCGCACGCTAGCCGTTCGCCCGAGGCCAAGGCGGCGACACGGGAGAAGCTACGTCAGGCCGCGCTGCTTCGTGAGGCGCGCAAGCGCGCTGAGCGCGACCTACCTGATTAGTCCGCCCGCGCCCTGGCGACGAATATCGCCTCGATCTCCCGCACGTCCTCATCGGTGAATGACCGTGCCTTGTCCGCCTCGGCGGTGAAGATGTGCGGCGCGGTCACGTACGGGTGCTCGCGGACCTCGGCCACGGTCACGCCGTCAGCGGCCAGCTGCGCCTCGGCGGCGAGTTTCTGCCCGGGTGCGCAGAACGCGATCTGCCCGCTCATGGTCCGCAGCCTACGCCGGGCAGGTGAGCCATGCCTGCCGTGTCCGTCGCCACCCCGTCGTGGACCCTGCGGATGCCCCAGGGCACCCTGCAGCAGTGGACCTTCACCTTCACCGAGCCCGGCCCCGCGGGCGTTCCCTACCCGATCTCCGGGGCAACGTGGGAGTACGTGGTCCGCGCGAATGCCGCGGACACCGGCGTCCCGCTGATCTCCATCACCACGGCGCTGACCAGCGCGGGCCAGATCACCGTCACCGCGACCGCGTCCCTGTCCCAGGTCCTGCTGGACATCCTGCCCGCCGCGACCGCGCCGCTGGCCCCGGGGACGTACGCGCACGCGCTCTGGATCAATCCGTCCACTAGTAGCCAGGTTGTCTGGTTTGAAGGTTCCCTGCTGATCGACCCCAGTCCCCAGCCGTAGCTCAGCAGGCGACTGCAGGCCCGTCGCAGATCGGGTTGCCGTCCAGGTGCACGAGGCCGTATCCGTCCACGCCGTCTTCCGGCTGCACGGGGCGCACCCAGGCACCGCACCGGCTGCCGCACTCACGGACGCCGGCCGCCTTCTCCAGCTGCCGCACCGCGCTGTTCAGCTCGGCACGGAACCGCTGCGCACGCTCAAGGAACACGGCCAGATCGGGATGGCCGGCGATCTCCCAGTTATCGCACTGGTGCGGCAGGCAGATCGCCCAGTCCTCAACTGCGGCCCATTCGGTGCCGGGCTCGCCGGGCTTGTGGACCTGGAAGCCGAACTGGCCGTAGCTGACCGGGGCCGGCGATTCCCCGAGGGCAGCCGCGAGCACGTTCTGCACGAATCCGCTCTCGCTCATCTGACCAAGGTAACGGAGGAACGGCCCCATGCTCGAGGTCCGGTGCAACGGGTGCGGCACGGCCGCGTACGCGGAGTGCGCGCCCGGCTGCGAGAAGGTGATAGGCGCGCACCTGGACGGGTGCCGGGCCGCTGACCTGGACTCCCTGGTGGTGTGCCCGGACCCGGCGGCCACCGGGTGCTGCACCGTCGACCATCACCACGGGCAGGCGGCGAACTCCTGCCCGGGCATCCCCGACGACAGTCATCTGTGCGGCAAGGAGAACCCGGACTGCACGGTATGCCGCCCGGTGACGATCACGCTGCTGCCCGGCTCGACCGCCGTGCAGCAGGCAGGAGCCTGACATGGCGCAGACGGCGGTCGACGCCGCCCGGTCCTCGGCGATGCTGAACGCGAACCTGCCGGTCGGGTCCGCCGGAGTGCCCGGCACCGCGCTGGCCGCGATGAACGCCGGGGCGATGTACCTCAAGCTCACCTCGACTGCCTCCACGGGCGCGTCGTCGGGCACCGAGCTGGCGAACACTGGCGGCGGCTACACGACGAACGGCCTGGCGTTTTCCAACCAGTGCACCGCGTCCTCGGCGGGGTCGAACGTGACCATGCCCGCGACTGCGGCGATGTCATGGACGATGACGTTCGCTGCGTCGATCGTGTCGCTGGAGATCACCGACCACGTGCAGCTGCGGGGGTTCTTCGGGAACTGGAACGGGCAGCCGATAGCGGTCGCGAACGGCAACACGTTCCAGGTCGCGATCGCCGCCATCTCCGCCGGCGGCTTCTGACCGGGGTCCCCTGGGCGCGGCGCTAAGGGAGGTTCCGGGGGGAACGCGTGGCCATAAGCCAGGTCGGCACTCCGGCCACCCCGGCGGTCGTCACCGGCACCGGCACCGTCACTACGACCACGGCGTGGAGCGGGACGCAGACCACGGCCGCCGGGGATCTGCTCGTCGCGGTGGTCACCGCGTTCGGCAGCACATCCGCCGCCGCTACTGCGCAGGCTTCCGGTACCAGCGGCTGGACCAAGATCTGGGAGGCCGCTGAGACCAAGTGCGTCGTGGCCTTCTGGACGAAGACGGCGGCGGGCTCGGACGCGGCCCCGCAGTTCACCAGCTCGATAGCTGGTACAGCGTCGCGCACCATCGTCACCGCGACGCTGTACCAGCTTCACGATTCGGGTGGTTCCACCCCCGGCGTTGACACCCATGGCCTTAATTCGGGAACGTCGGGCACGCTGACCGTCACCACCCTGGCCTCCGTCGCGGCCGGCGGCGAGTACGCTCTCGCGGCGCAGCTAGCCAATAAGGGTTCTACCGGGTCGAACACCTGGGGCACGTCCGGATCATGGACCAACGAGTTCACGGACGGCCTCAGCGGCTTCGCCCACTTCGTCTTCGCCATCCTGTCCGGACCCACGTCCGGCAGCACCTTGTCCTACGCTCCCACGCACACGATTACCTCGACAGATACCTCCGGTGTCGTCGTCGTCTTCATGCCCGGCGCGGTCCCCGGCGCGGCCACTCTGTCTGCCGCAGGCTCGCTGACCGCGGCGGGCACGCTCGGAGCTACCGCATCCCTGGCGGGGGCAGCCTCGCTCGCGACCGCTGTCACCGAGGCAGCACCCGCGGTGCTTGCGGGCGCCGGATCACTGGCTGCCGCTGCCGCCCAGGGCGCGACGGCGTCCCTGGGCGGCGCGGGAAGCCTCAGCGCACCCGCCGCGCTGGGCGCCGCTGCCACGCTGCCCGCTGCCGGGTTGCTGACCGCATCAGCCCCCGCGACCGTAGCCGGGGCGGCTACCTTGCCGGCTGCCGGTTCGCTGACCGGAGCCGCGGGCGTGGACGCTGCGGCGTCCCTGGCCGCCGCAGGCTCGCTGACCGCCGCCGCCGCGCAGGACGCGGCCGCCGCGCTGACCGGGACAGCCGCCGTCGCCGCGGCAGTGGCCCAGGGAGCCTCCGCGAACCTGGGCGGCACCGGGTCACTCGGCGCTCCCAGCATCCTCGTCCCGGCCGCAGCGCTCCCAGGCACCGCATCCTTGACGGCCGCCGCAGCGCAGCAGGCCACCGCAGTCCTGGCCGCCGCAGGGAGCCTGACCGCCGGCGTCACCGTCCGGGCACCCGGCGTCCTGAGCGGCACCGGCTCGCTTGCGGCCCCCCTCTCCGTTCTCCAGGCCGGCGCGTCCCTGGCCGGGACCGGGTCGCTGGCCGGGCTGGCAATCCTCGCCCCCGCCGCCGCGCTCAGCGGCACCGGCTCGCTGTCCGCTCCTGCCGTCCAGGGCGCCGGCGCGTCCTTGGCAGCAGCAGGCGTCCTGTCCGCCTCGGCGGGCGGCACCGCGGGGCTGCAGGGCGCGGGCTCCTTGTCCGCCCCCGCCGTCACAGGGTCACCCGCCGCACTGGCCGCCGCAGGCTCGCTCACGGCGGCTGTCACGCAGCAGGCAGGCACAGCGCTCGCCGCCGCGGGCTCGCTTGCCGCTCCCGCGGCGCAGGCCGCGACCGCGGTCCTCGCCGCAGCCGGCTCGCTGACCGCGCCGGGAAGCGCCGGCGCTCCTGCCGCACTGGCCGCCACCGGATCGCTGACTGCCCCGGCCGGCCTGTCCGTTCCTGCCGCCCTGACGGGCACCGGGTCGCTGGCCGCCCCGTCAGGCGTGCGGGCCGGTGCTGCCTTCGCCGGGACGGGATACCTGACCGCCAGGGCAGTCGTGCTGCCGGGACTCCTGCTCCCCGGCGTCGTCACCGCCGCGCCGTACGCCCCGGCCGTTACCCTGATCACCCCGGCCGCGCCCGGAATCGTCACCATCGCCCCGGCGTTCCCGGCCCTGGTGACCGCGCTCCAGGTCACGGGCGCGGTCATCACCATCGCCCCGGCATCCCCCGGCGTGGTGACGGTGACCTCGCCGGTGCCGCTGAACCCGCCGGAGGCCGTGATCGTCCCGCCGCGGCCCGTCACGCTGTACGCGGTCCTGCCGCAGGGCGCGCCCGGTGTCATCGCGACGCCGCCGCAGCCCGTGACGCCCGTCCCGCCCGGGAGCGTGATCCTGAACCCGCCCCAGGCCGCGGTGCTGGCGTGAGCAAGCGCAAGGGCCGCCGCCGCAAGCGCCCCAGGCCGTCCCGGCCGGTGGCCTGCCCCCGCTGCCACTCCCCCGCCGACGGCTCCCCGGGCGCGCTGCTGCGGGCCCTCGCGTCGGTGCTGAACTCCTGCGCCGACTCAGACATGAAGATCAGGTTCGCTCACGGCGTAGCGATCGGCAAGGACGGCTACGTGCTGCCGCTGGCAGGCGGCCGGTGGACGGCGCGGACCCTGGCCTACGACCCGCTGTCACCCGATGACGGCGGGGAGGACTGAGCGCTCATCTCAGCGGGCTGCACCGCGCGGCACCAGCGCCCACGCGCGCCGGGCCGCCCGCCAGCCATTCCGCGCAGGAGTCGTGGACGGCCCATCCCCGCCACCGCGTCACGCCGACGCCGAGCCGGAACCGCTCCGGGTCGTCCATGCCGCAGACGGGGCAGCAGCCCTCCGCCGCGCCGGAGGGCCACCGGGCCTCGCGGGCAGGCGGCGACGGCGCGGCCACCAGCCGGGCAGGCTCGGGCCACGTCCTCAGCAGCACGACCGCCGCCGGGATCGTGAGCAGCAGCCCCAGGAGCAGCCACGGCCCGGCGTAGCCGAATGTGACACCGCCGAGCACGCCGACCGTCGTGCCGGCGGCCATGCCGAAGCTGACCTGGTGCAGGAACCGTCTCACGCCCCGAGCCTAGATGCTCCCTGACTTCCCCCTTCCCCGATTCACCGCAAGGAGCCGTGTGGCTGCAGTCCTGACCGAGCCTGATGCCGCGAAGGCTGCGACGCTGACTCCTGCCGGCGAGATGGCGTTCTTCTCGTTTCCCATCGAGAAAGTGGAGGACGGGCCGGACGGGGAGATAACGGTTATCGGGAAGGCCACCGACGGGTCCCTTGACTCCGACCTGCAGATAGTCGACCCGGCCTGGTCCGAGAAGGCCTTGCGCGAGTGGTTCGACACGGGCGCCAACGTCAGGGTCCAGCACCAGGCGCAGCGCGACCCGGCCGGCAAGGGCACCTGGCTCCAGGGACACCAGATCCGCGCCCGGGTCATCGAGCCGGTCGCGGTCAAGCTGGTGAGGGCCGGGGTGCTGCAGGACTTCAGCGTCGGGATCATGAACCCCGACGTCCGCGTCCGCGACCCCCGGTTCGCCCACCTGGACCCCCAGGGCAAGGCGGTCAACGGCGTCATCACCGGCCGCGATGACGGGCTGAGCAAGATCGGCGAGGTGTCCCTGGTCGACCGGGGCTCGAACTTCAGCACCAAGTTCGCCATGCTGAAAGCCGCTGCCGACGGCAGCCCGGAATGGGTCGGCACGCTGACCGCTCCCGATGCCGTGCTCGCGAAGGTGTCGGCACCCCGGACGTACAAGACGGTCTCGGTGGATCTGCCGGCCGGCATGCGGATCAAGGTCAGCCCGGCGCAGCTGGCGAAGATGAACACGATGGCGCAGCGCAACGCCGTCGCGGCGGGCACGGTCACTAAGGTCGCGGAGCCGGGCGCACCGAAGGCGGCCGGCGAGCCGGATTACGCCGACGTGTACCACAAGCTGGAGGAAGTGGCCCCCCTCGTCATCGCCCAGGCCGAGGCGCTCAAGGCCGTCGGCGAGGCCGAGGACGCGGTGCTGGGCAAGGGCAGCCGGACGTTCACCGCCGAGCAGCGCCGCGAGCACGCATCCGAAGGCACCGCCCTGGCGGATGGCTCGTACCCGATGCCGGACGCCGACGCGGTGCGCCGCGCCGCCATCCTGATCCGGTCCAAGCACGGAAAGTGGCAGGCCGCCGCGAAGCTGCTGGGCCGGCGGGCGAAGGCGCTGGGCATCCCGAACCCGCTGAAGAAGAAGCCGAAGGCGGACAAGGCCGCAGCCGCCGTCTGCGACGTGTGCAAGGACTCCGGCACGGCGGACGGGAAGCCCTGCACGTCGTGCGCGGCCGGGGCGAAGGCTGCGGAGGCGCTGGTCGCGAAGGCCGCCGCCGGGTTCGACGGCACCCCGCCGCCCGGTGTCACCAAGAAGACCAAGGTGATGTGCGGGCACTGCGGCGCGAAGCAGAACAGCAAGCACGTCCACTGCCCCGAGTGCGGGAACAGCCTCTCGCCGGGCGCTATGCCGGTGGCCAAGAACCACGACTTCACGTGCCTGGGCTGCGGGAAGGACCTGGACAAGGGCGAGCCGCACTGCCCGCAGTGCGGGCGGGAGAACCCCGGCTACCTGCCCGAGGCGGACCACAAGATCCCGGCCAACAAGGCCGCTAAGGAGCGTGTGAGCACCGACAGCGAGGTCACCAAGGCGGCCAAGGGCAAGAAGGCAAAGGCGAAGGTCAAGGGCAAGAAGGGCAAGAAGAGCAAGCCGTTCGGCGGCAATCAGGCCCCTGCGTTCGGCCCGGACGGCGACGGCAAGAACGACGACGCCGAAGCGCAGAAGGCCGTCAGCCCTGCCATCCCGGCGGAGCCCGCGAAGGCGGTCAAGCGACGCAAGGGCAAGGGGAAGGGCAAGTCTCCTGCCGTCGGGGCGGTGCCCCAGCACACTGATGCCCTGCCGCCGCACCGCGAGCCGGACGGCCCCCCGGTGGAGATGTTCGAGCAGGACACGCACCTGACCGACGGCGACGAGCGGGCCGAGCTGGCCGCCTCGATCCGGCACAAGTCCCTGGGCATCGACCCGCAGCTGGCGGTCCTGCACGACCTGGCCTGCCCCGCGTTCAGCCCCGCCTCGGTGAGCAAGACGCTGCCCGCCGCCAGCTTCGCCGGCATCGACGACGGCGTGTGGCAGTCCAGGGCCCTCGAGGCCGCCTCGGGCGGCGACATGGCCACGGCGATGGCACGGTGGAACGAGATGTCCGCCCTGTCCCGGCACGCCCTGACGCTGAAGGCCGCCGACCCGCAGCTGCTGGCGGACCTGCGGACCGAGCACCACGCCGCGTTCCGCGCCGCCAACGAGGACGCGCTGAAGGCCCTGACCGGCGCGGCCCCCGGCCCCGGCAGCTTCCCGACCCCGGCGCACCTGACGCCCGGCCAGTTCCGCCGGCCGTACATCTCCGCCGGCCACGCCGCGCCATCGCCGCAGCACGGCGGCCCGCACGCGTTCCCGGCTCCGGAAGGGACGCCTGCCGCGGTGCAGTACCAGCGGGACTACATCACCGCCGGCCACGCCGCCGACTCCCCGGCCAACGACACCCCCCGGCACATGCCCCAGCCCGCCCCCCGCGAGGCGGGCCAGCCGTCCCGCGTGTTCTACCAGAACACGATCCGGGACAACGCGAGGGCGGCGCTGAACGCGATGCACGACCACATCGCGCACCTGTTCCCCGACATCTGCGCCATGTCCCCGCCCCTGGGCGAGACCCAGAAGCCGGCCCCGCCGGTCCCGGCCGCGGTCGGCGGCCCGGTCCCGCACACCGCGGGCAAGACCGCGAAGCCCGGCGCGAGAAAGGCCGCGGCACGCAAGGCGAAGCGGAAGGCCGCGCAGAAGCGGCGCAGGACAGCGGTGACCAAGAGCGCGACCGTGACGCCGCTGCCCGTCGCCGCACCGGATCCGGCCGCCGCGCCGATCGTCCCGGTGCCCGCGCCGCTGCATTCCGGCACCGACGCCGAGATGATCGCGCAGGCCGTGAAGACGGCCACCAGGCCGCTGATCAGGGGGCAGCGCGCCCAGGACAAGCGCCTGCGGCAGATCACGAAGACGGCCGACGCGATCGCGAAGACGGCCGACGCGATCGCGAACCAGTCCGACACCTCCGCCGCCCCCTTCCGGGGAGCCGGCGTGGCGAAGTCGGCCACCATGACCTCACCGGCACCGGCGGTGCCCGTGACGGCGGCCCAGTCAGCGGAGCTGGCCCAGACCGCCAAGATGCAGCGCCTCTGGCACGAATGGCGCACCAACAACAACCCCGAGTACCAGGAAGCGGCCTGGCAGGAGCTTCAGGCGATGCTCGGAACCCAGCCCATGACCGGCTACGGCAGCGGACTCACTCCCATGCAGCGACTACCCCAGACGTAAAACGCGCCGCGCCGCCGAGTGCGCGCGGCAGAGCGAGAGGAGCCGTGTGGCGGCTCTCATCGAAGACATCCAGGTAGAGGATCCCCGCACGGGGATCGCGGCGATGGGCACCCCCCTCGCCATGGACCCGCTGACCCAGGCGCGCTACGGCGACGCCGGCGTCCCGAACCGCTACGCCTCCGGCGCGAACATCGGCGAGGCGATCAAGTCCCGCATGCCGTCCCTGGTCAAGGGCGCGGGCATGCGCGGCCAGGGCGCCAACCAGCCCCTGACCAACCACGCCGACATCATGACCCGCTCGGCCCAGGCGGCCGTGGACCTGCGCACCGAGACCTGGAAGGGCTTCCGCGCCAAGTCCGCCGTCGTGTCCGAGCTCAACCAGGGCTGGCTCACCCAGTACGGGGCGCTGAAGACCGCGCTGCTCCAGCCCTCCATGGCCGAGTCCATGGCGCAGGCCCTGTCGCCCTATCTCGGGGTGGCCGCGCCTGACCTCGTCCGCTCCTTCACTGCAGGCAACGTGGGACTAGGCTCCGTCTACGGCCTTGTTCCCGTCAACCTGCTCGCGCCTTAGAACGCGAGGGCCTTCGTACCGCGAGGTACGTCGAATAACCCCTGCCGTTCGGCGGAACTCCTACGCACGACACCGGACTGAAGTAACCGGTATAGTGATCTGAGGACGACGCCGATGCGGCCCGGCACGTAGCCGGGCGGCGGTAGAGACTGAACGCAGGGGTATCTGGTGGACTGGAGCAATCTCAAGGCGGACTACGAGCGCCTTGGCTCATATTCAGCCGTGGCAGCCGAATACGGCGTATCCAAGGGGTACGTCGCGCAGGAAGCCAAGCGGCAGGGCATCAATCCGAAGCCGGAAGGCCGGTCACTCCTGATCGACTGGTCCGGGCTTCCCGCCTTGTACGCGAGCGGCATGACCTACGAACAACTGACCGCTCGCTACGGGTGCAGCGTCCACGCCGTGCAGAACGCCATGAGGCGTCTCGGCGTGACGCCCCGCCCGACCGGGCTGCCAGAGGGCTACGAGTGGACCGATGAGCGGCGCGCAGCACATCGCGCGGCGGTCGACCGTCCCGAGTGGCGAGCCAAGAACCGCGAGAACCTGCTGAAGCGTCTCCCGACGATGCGGGGACCATCAGCAAACTCGCCCCTTGAGAAACTGCTCCAGGCAGCACTCATGAAAGCCGGCCTCAGCTTCTCAACCCAGCGCGTCCTGCTGGGCCGGTACTGCGTGGACATCCTTCTTCAGCAAGCCCGGGTCATCATCGAGGCGGACGGCGCGCTCCACAGCCTGCGCAAAGAGCAGGACGCAGAGCGCGACGCGAATCTCGCCGTGGCCGGCTACCGGGTCTTCCGGTTCACGGGATCGCGGATCAACCGCGGTGCCGACCAGTGCGTGGCAGAGGTCATCGAGGCGTGCGGGCTCGTTTCCGACGCCGACCCGGTAGCCGACATCCGCACCGGCATGATGGGACCGGAGAACCCGAACTGGGGCGGCGGCCCCGTCACCGTCAGCTGCGAGCAGTGCGGCGCAGAGACGCAGCGGAACGCCCACCGGATGCAGATGAAGAAGCGGTTCTGCAACTCGAAGTGCTACGGAGACTGGCTCAGGGAGCATCCCGGGGCCAGCAACCGGCGGCTCAAGATCGACCTGAGCGAAGTCCCCGCGCTTTATGCCAGCGGCATGACGCAGCGGGAACTCGCGGCATACTACGGCGTCTCGCTCCATACCGTCCAGAGGGCCATGGCCCGGATGGGTATCAGCGGGCGCGGTCATCGCGAGCGCAATTCTCCGGATCCGCAGTAACCAGATAGTGTCACAGTCCGATCCGGGCAGTAATGTCCGGAGCTACCCGGAAACGAGGTAGCCCGGCCTGACCGGGCCGAAGTAACAAGAGACGTCGCGTCTCATCTACCCGGTCTATACCGTCGTTTAGGCGGCTCCGCAGAGTGATCTGCGGATGCCAACCGCACTGCCCGGGGAACCCCGCCGATCCCAAGGGGAATCCCGGTCCGCCACGATGCCCGTGGCGGCGTAGAGACTGTACGTGCGGGCTCTGCAAAGGACGATTCATCAGGGGCATTGCTGGTGCCCGGCCGCAGAGCATGAGACAGTCCGGACCTGCACGATGGAAAAGTGCAGGAGGCTGGCAGAAATGACCAGCCCGCTCGCCTGATGGCGAGAGGCAACAGAAATCGCTACCGCAACAAGTTCCCCCGGCCGCCCGGCATGGGCGCGTCGGTCCTCGAGCGCCTGATCACCGGCATCTCGGGCTCCCAGACCGGGGGCCAGGGCGTGCTGGACGCGTCCCTGTCGGAGATGGTGCAGCAGGGCGGCTCCTTCGGGAACTGGCCGCTGAACCTGCCCCCGGCTGGATCGCAGACCGTGGTCACGCTTGACATTCCCTACCGCTTCTACGGCGTCACCGAGCAGCTCTCGTGGCTGGCGCAGTTCGCCGGCCAGGGTTACGAGGACATCAGCGCCCTAAACTGACCTGGGGCCTCGCGCGGTGACGCGCGAGTGAATAACCCTGCTGTATCGGTGAAAGCCCTTCACCCTGATTTGATATCATCAGGACCATGGGTAACGCCGAGGCAATCCCGCTACGCAGCGGGCGAGCCGTAGAGGCCATACGCAGGGGATCTGACGAGCTGGAATACCCTCCCGCGGACTGCGCGGATGCCCGCCAGCCAGCGAGCACCAGTGTGATCAACACGCCGTGTGAGGCAATGTTCCATCAGGCACTCATCCGCGCTCGCCTCAGCTTCGAGACGCAGTCTCACCCGGCTGGGGACAGGTACGAGGCGGACATCGAACTGAAGCAGAAACCGGTCGTCATCGAGGTGACCAACAGCCCCGGCGAGACGCGGGCCGCACTGCGCCGTGAGCGCAAGACGGCAGCGCTGCAAGCCGCGGGCTACCGGGTCTACTGGTTCAGCAACCATCAGGCGCGCACCGATCCCGACGCCGCAGTGCGGCGGGTGATGAGGGAGAACGGCCTCGTGCCAGAGGCCGCGCCTACCGTGCTGATCCGGCTGAACCGCGATGGCCACGTTGGTGCGCTCAACCCCAACTGGGGCGGCGGCCCGGCGACCATCGGGTGCGAGCAGTGCGGCGCACCCGTCACGTTCCATAAGCGGAACGGCGGCAAGCCTGCGCGTTTCTGCAGTTCAGAGTGCTACGGGAAGTGGATGCACGAGCATCCCGAAACGGTCAACAACAAGCGCGTCATGCCCGGGATGGCCGATCTCGCCGACCGGTACAACTCAGGGATGAACGCGCAGCAGGTGGCCGGCTCCTACGGGGTAAGCCGCTCGTACGTCATGCTGGAGATGCGCCGGCGCGGCATTCCGATGCGCCCGCAGGGCGGCGCCCGTCCTCGCGGCAGCCTTCCCGGCTCGCAGTAGTCAGATCATGACATGGTCCGACCCGCGTTCAATGACAAAGGCGCGGAGCTAGGCGGAACAGAAACGGCCTGGCCCGCTGCCGACGCCGCATCATCTCGGCGCTGGCAGTGAGTAACAACAGTGAGCCAACCTGATTATGCTTCAGGAGATTTTCTGACGATCGTCTCCGCCGCCTGGCAACAGGCGGGCAATAAACTCCGAGAATTGCTGGAACGCCCGTGTCACCCGCGATCACCACAGCGTGGCCCGAAAGGGCGGGCGCGACGGTCCGAGAAGATCGCGGCGGCTTCATGCCGCTTGAGGGGCAATCAGCAGCCGAGCGCGCCTGGCCTTGCGGCCGACGCGATGGTTCACAGACTATGCACGGAGCACCCCACGCGGGTGAAGATATAGTCGGGTCTTACGACGAAAGCGTAAGAGACGGGCAGAAATGACCCGTCCCTCTGCCAAAAGGGGCAGAGAGTAACAAATCGGATGCTCGCCGAGGAGTACGCCATCATCGCCGGTTCTGCGCAGAACCTGGCGACGCCGGCTGCCCCGACCTGCACCGTCCGGAACGCGCAGAGCAACGAGACTGCGCTGAACACCACCGTCGACCATGTCCTGGTCGCGGCCACGAACTACTTCGGCACCACCGCCGTCTCCGGGAGCACCGCGGTGACTGTCAGCGCGGGCCAGGTCGTGGACGTGACGATCGCCCCGTCCGCGGGCGCGATGCAGTACAGCATCTGGGGCCTGGTCTCCTCCACCTACTACCTGCTGGCCACCTGCGGCGGGGTGAAGTACACCCTGCAGGGCGGGACGCTTCCCGCGGCGAGCACGCAGCCGACCGCTGACAGCGGCACCGGCAAGGGCACCCGCATCGAGGGCGTCATCCCGGTCCTGTCCGGCCTTTCCCAGCAGGCTGGCGTGTATCCCAGCGGCTGGCAGGGCGGGTACTACAACGGCGGCGTCGGCCTGCACTTCAACTACAACACCATCTACACCGCGCTGAAGGCCCTGTTCGACAGCCCCGGCATCTCGCCGGGGGCGTTCAAGGCCGACCCGGCGGAGATCATCTCCAGCGGGTCGGACCTGGCGAACCTGTCCCAGGACGTCATCTCCCAGGGCACCGGCACCGCCTACGAGCTGTTCATCAAGCAGGGCGAGGTCGGCGACGTCACCGTCGGCGCGGCCGTCTCCCAGTTCCAGAACCCGCTGACCCGGTCGATCCTGAAGATGGTCGTGCATCCCTTCTACCCGCAGGGGAACGCGACCCTCCTGTCCTACCAGCTCCCCCAGTCGTGGACGAATGTCGCGAATGCGTGGGAAGTCTCGACATGTCAGGATTACGTCAGTTTGGCGTGGCCCGCGATCGATGTCACCTGGAGGTATAGTCTGCTATGCTTCGAGGCACTTGTCGCACATGCCCCGATGTACAGCGCGCACCTCGGCGGACTCCAGAACAGCGATTCCGCCCCGTTCTCGTAACTCCCCGTAGTCGTCACACAACAGACAGTGACGGCGAGTGACATGACTGGGCCGGGCCGGGAGACACCCCCGAATGCGCTCCCGGCCCGGCTCAGGCTCGCAGGGCTTCCGCTCGTCGCCCGCACCATCCAGCGCGCGGCACCGTGCCGCCAGAACAGCAAGATCGGAGCCGTGTGCCCCAGCTTTTCTCGAGCATCCAGCAAGTGAATGGTGCCGTCACCGGCACCGCGAGCATCGTCTTCAATCCCGCGAACACCAGCGGCACCGCGTTCGGCCCGCTCGGCTCCTTCCCGGCGGGGACCGTCCTGAAGGACGTCGTGGTGATCAACACCGGGGCGTCGGCGGTCTACGCCGGGATGGGGTCCGCTTCCGCGAACGGCACGACCGGCGCGCAGATCCAGCCGGGCGGCTCGCTGATCTTCTACGGCTACAGCGTGACGGCCGGGACGGCGACGACGGGGCAGATCTGGGCGCAGACCGCCGGGTCCGGCGCGGTGTCCTCGACGGTCGCGGGCCTGGCGACGCTCAGCCCGGCCACGGTGATCTGAGATGGCGCCCCCGTCGAAGCCGTACATCCCGGGCCAGGCGCTGATCGGCCAGCATTCCGAGCCGCTGCCGACGGCGTTCGGCGGCCAGATCACGACCTACAACGGGATCGCCGCGGCCGGGAACGTGCCCACGGTGGCGCTGCTGCCGGGCGCCGGGACGGTCGGGTCGGTCACCGCGCAGATCGGGTATGACCAGGCCGGGTCGTTCGTCCTGAACGCGGGGACGGCGTCGATCGCCGGCGGGTCGCTGTGCTCGGTGACGTTCGGCCAGCCGCTGGCCGCCGCCCCGTCGGCGGTGGTCGTGGATGCCGGGTACACCGCCGGGACGGTGGCGTTCGGATGCGGCGCGGTCTCGGTCACGGGCAAGGGGTTCGTGGTCCAGGGCGGCGCGCCCGCGTCCGGGGCGTCGTACCTGATCTCCTACATGGTCATCAGGTGATCACCGGGGGGCAGCGGCAGGCGGTGTCCGGGTCGGCGTCGCCGGTGTGCGTGATGCCCCCCGGTGACTGCCAGCTCCAGCTCGCCAACGCCGGCACGGCGTCGCCGGTGTACATCGGGATCGCCGGGCCGGGGTCGCTGACCACGCTGAACGGCTTCCCGCTGCCCTCCGGCCTGGTGCCCCCGATGGTGCTGCAGGGCTACCCGGGCGGGCTCGGCGGCTCGGTGACGGCGATCACGGGCTCGGGGACCGCCTCCGTGGCGTGGCTGCTCAGCACCGCTACGGGACAGACCGGGTTCTAGCCGGCGGCCCCGCTCCGGCCCTGATGTCCATGCCCGTGAGCCCGCAGGACTGCGGGCATCCTGGGGCGGTAACTGCCGCCCGCCGGGGGGTGATGCTTATATGAGTCGGCTACTGGTGTACGGGAACGCGCCCTGGTGCCCCTCTTTAGAGGGCTGGCTACGGAACGCAGGGTGACCTGCTCGCCCGCGTGCTGCGCAAGAACGGCCATGAGGTGGCCTTCGCCGCGTTCCACGGGCTGCAGGGCATCCCGATCACCGGGCCGGACGGGGTCGTCACCTACCCCGGCTCGTCCGAGGACGCGTACTCCCAGGACATCCTGCCGCTGCACTACCAGCACTTCCGGGCCGACCTGCTGATCACGCTGATGGACGCGTGGATCCTGGACCCGGCCCGGCTCGCCGGGATGAACGTGGCGCACTGGATGCCGGTGGACTGCTCCCCGCTGGGGTCGATGGACCGGCGGATCCTCGACGCCGGCCCCGGCAGGCCGGTAGCCATGTCCCGGTTTGGGGAGGCGATGCTGCGGGACGCGGGCTACGACGCCCTGTATGCCCCGCACGCGCTCGATCTGTCCGTGTGGAAGCCGCTGGCGGACCGGAAGGCCGCCCGGCAGGCGCTGGGCATGGACGGCCGGTTCGTGATCGGGATCAACGCCGCGAACCAGGACCCGTTCCGCAAGGGCTTCGGGGAGCAGCTCGCCGCGTTCGCGCAGTTCGCTAAGCGCCACGACGACGCGCTGATGCTGATCCACTCCCGGGCGCAGACCCGGCAGGGCGTGAACCTCGCGAAGCTGATCGGCGAGCTGGGCATCGGCCGTCAGGTGATGGTCGGGGACCAGTACCAGATCGCGGCCGGGCTGATCCCGGAGTCCCAGATGGCGGACTGGCACGGCCTCCTGGACCTGTGCTCCAACTGCTCCTACGGGGAGGGGTTCGGGCTGGCCATCCTGCAGTCCCTCGCCGTGGGCACGCCGGTGGCGGTGACGGACTGCTCGTCGATGACGGAGCTGTGCGGCGCCGGGTGGCTGGTGCAGGGCCAGCCGGCGTTCAACAGGGGCCACGACGCTTTCTGGCGCGTTCCGTTCATCTCATCCATCACGCAGGCGTACGAGCAGGCATACGAGAAGGCCGCCGGGAAGCGGGAGCAGGCCGTCGCCTTCGCCCAGCGCTACGATGCTGACCGCGTGTACGCGGATTACTGGGCCGTCGCGCTCAAAGAGCTGATACCGGGAGGATCATGATGCGCGCCCTGATCACCGGAGGCGGCGGTTTCATCGGCGGCCACCTGATCAGGGCCCTGCTGGATCACGGTGATGAGGTCCGTGCGGCGGACATCCGGCCGCTGGGCGAGTGGAAGCAGGTCCACCCGGATGCGGACAACCGGGATCGCTGCGACCTGTCGCAGCGCGGGAGCGCGCAGCGCGCCGCCGACGGCTGCGATGTGATCTACCATCTCGCGGCCGATTCCGGCGGCATGGGCTACATCTCCTATCACCACGCCGACTGCATGCTGAACATCCTGGCCGACGCGACGATGGCCAGGGCCGCGTACGTCGCCGGGGCGAGGATCTACTTCGCGAGCAGTTCCTGCGCGTATCCGCTGCACATCCAGGTGAGCCCGGACACCCCGCCGCTGCGGGAGGACGACCTGGCGGCCAACGCCATCGACCCGGAGCAGGGCTACGGGTGGGAGAAGCTGTTCGCCGAGAAGCTGTTCCTGGCGTTCGCGGAGGACTTCGGCCTGGAAGTCCGCATCGGGCGCTACTTCTCGGTCTACGGCCCGGCGGGCTGGTACAGGGGAGGCCGGGAGAAGGCGCCGACCGCGCTGTGCCGCAAGGTCGCCGTCGCGAAGCTCACGGGCGCGGCCGAGATCGAGGTGTGGGGCGACGGCACCGCCCGCCGGACCTTCACCTACGTCGATGACGCGGTCGCGGCGACGCTGGCGATCACGGCGGGGGACTACGGCCAGCCGCTGAACGTCGGCTGCCCGAAGACCTCGTCGATCGACGAGCTGGTGTCGGTGATCGAGGACATCGCGGGCTACCGGGTGGGGCGGAAGTACACGGACGGCCCGGTGGGCGTGGGCGGCAGGCCGTCCGATGACAGCCGCATCGCGGCCGAAGTCGGATGGAAGCCGCAGGTGAGCTTCCGCGAGGGCATGGAGCGGACCTACGCCTGGACCTTCGATCAGGTAAAGGCGGAACTGCATGCGTGACCTGCTGGTGATCGTCCCGTCGCGGGGCAGGCCGCACCGGCTCGCGGCGATGCTGGACGCGGCCCTGGGCCTGGCCGAGGCACAGACGGATGTCGTGGTGGGCCTGGACGAGGACGACCCGTCGCTGGAGGGCTACCGGGCGCTGGAGGGCCGCGAGCGCGTGTTCTGGCTGACCGGCGCGCGACTCGGCATGCCGGAGTGGACCAGCAGGCTGGCGATGATGTTCGCCGGGGAGTACCGGGCGCTGGCCTCCCTCGGCGACGATCACCAGCCGCGCACGCCGGGCTGGGACGCGAAACTTCTGGGAGCGCTGGACGAGAACGGACCCGGTATCGCCTACGGCGACGACCTGAACCCCCGCAATCAGCATGGGCAGATCATGGTGACCGCCCCGGTGATCTCCAGCGAGATCGTCACGGCGCTCGGGTGGATGTGCCTTCCGGGCATAAGCCATTTTTATGCCGATAACGTCTGGGAGGACCTGGGGAAGGACGCCGGGTGCCTGTACCTGCTGCCGGACGTGGTCATCGAGCACCTGCACCCCTCGGTGACGGGCCGGGACAACGACGCGACGTACGCCGACGCCTACGCTTCGTGGGACGCCGACCAGAGGGCGTTCTTCGCCTGGCGGGAGCATCAGCGGGCCATCGACAGCGAGACCGTCAGGAAAGTGCATGACGCTCCGCGATGACTACCTGGCGCGGCTCGCCGCGTGGTCGGACGTGCAGTACTGCATGCCGCGGTTCCATGACGAGGCCGCTTCAAGGCCCGGCGCTGCGGTGCTGGAGCTCGGCGTGCGGGGCGGGAACTCCACGTCGGCGTGGCTGGCCGGGGCGCAGGTATCCGGCGGCCACGTCTGGTCGGCTGACGTGAACCAGCCGGACGTGCCGGATGACTGGTACTCCTGCGGCCTGTGGACGTTCACCCAGGGCGACGACATGGCCATCCCGCTGCCGGACCGGATGTTCGGCGTGCTGTTCATCGACACGTCCCACGCCTACGACCACACCCTGGCCGAGCTCAGGAGGTTCGTGCCGCTGGTCGCGGCGGGCGGCACGGTGCTGCTGCACGACACGATCCTCGGCGACCCGCCGGGAGGGCCGTGGCAGGTGCGGGAGGCGCTGGACGCGTTCTGCGCGGAGACCGGCCGGACGTGGGCCGAGCACGGCGGCCAGTACGGCCTCGGCGAGATCGCGCGGCCCAATGGCTGACATCGCGGTGATCAGCGCGAACTACGGTAACTACGACGTGATCAAGCCGGTGCTGCCGCAGGACGGCGCCGATGTCGAGTGGATCCTGGTCACCGACGACGAGCAGGTCCCGGACGGCTACCTGGGCTGGCACGTGATCCGCGAGCCGCACCCGGGGATGGACCCGATGCGGGCGGCGAAGAAGCCGAAGCTCCGCCCGTGGCTGTATACGGACGCCCCGGCGAGCATCTGGATCGACGGGTCCTACCGTGTCCTGTCCCCGTCGTTCGCCACGGATGTGATGGCTTGCGCGAGGCCGCTGGCGCAGTTCCCGCACAGCGACCGGACGTGCCTGTTCGATGAGGCGGCGGTGTCGCCGGGCATCCCGAAGTACGCCGGCGAGCCGATCGCCGAGCAGGCCGCCTGGTACCGGACCAGGGGCCACCCGGAGCGCTGGGGGCTGTGGTCCACGTCGGCGATCGCCCGGGTCCACACCGCGCAGGTCCGGGACATGGGCCGGCGGTGGCAGGCCGAGACGGACCTGTGGTCGACGCAGGACCAGGTGTCCCAGCCGTACGTGCTGCGGCTGACGGGGCTGCGGCCGGCGCTGCTGCCGGGGCTGGGGGACGGGCTGCCGGCGTACCGGTCCAGCCGGTGGCTGCGGCTCGAGGCCAGCGGGAAGCACCTGTGAGCACCGCCGTCGTTGTCCCGACGATCCGGGAGGACTGCGCCCGCAGGTTCCTGCACGAGTGGAAAGACGACCTGGACGGCGCAAGGGTCATCGTCGTGGAGGACAACCCGGAGCGCACGTTCAGCCTCCCGGCCGGCTGCGAGCACTACGCCTGGGATGACATAGAGCGGGATCTCGGGGACCTGGCACGGATCATCCCGCGCCGCACCTCAGCCGTCCGCTCCTACGGCTTCTGGCTGGCGTACCACGGCGGCGCGGACGTCATCTGGACCCTGGACGACGACTGCTACCCCGAGGACGCCCGGCGCGGCACCTACCTTGCCCGGATCGAGGGCAACCTAGCCTGGGCCGCGCCCTCGGACGCGTGGTGGAGCACGATCGGCGGGCTGCACCCGCGCGGCTTCCCCTACGGCGTCCGCGAGGCGAAGCGCCCGGTCATGATTCACCACGGGCTGTGGTCACAGGTCCCGGACCTGGACGGCGTCACCCAGCTGGCCAACCCCGACTTCCGGCTGCCGCCGGCGCGGGAACGCGGACCGGTCCCCACCGGGGCCATGTTCCCGATGTGCGTGATGAACCTGGCGTTCCGCCGCGAGATGACCCCGGCGATGTACATGCTGCTCATGGGCCAGGACGACGCCGGGGACCGGTTCGGCTTCGACCGGTTCGACGACATCTGGGCCGGCCTGCTCGCCAAGCGGATCTGCGACCATCTCGGCTACGCGGTCACCTCGGGCTCCCCGTCGGTGCGGCACTCCCGGGCGTCGGACCCCCGGCGCAACGCGGAACTTGAGGCGCCGGGCATGGCCGCGCACGAGAGGCTGTGGCCCCTGATCGCCTCCGCCCGCCTGGAAGGCGAGTCCGTGGCGGAGTGCTACCGGGAACTCGCCGGCGTCGTGGGCGCGTGCGCGGTCCCGGCCCCGCCCGGGTACTGGCGGCGTCTCGGGTCGGCGATGCTGGACTGGGCTAGCCTGTTCGGGTGACGATCCGGGACCGCCTGCTAGACTGGCTGTACCTGCGGCTGGTGTTCCTGCTCGCGGGCCGCCCGGGCGGCCCGGACCAGTCCCGGCTGCCACGGGATGACGGCCGGTGACGATCTGGCTGCCGGTGATGTTCCGGGACGAGCTTCCGATGCTTCAGATGCGGCTGGAGGAGACGCAGGGCTGGCCGGCTCACCACGTGATCGCTGAAGCGACGCAGACCCATCGCGGGGTGCCCAAGCCGCTGTGCTACCAGGAGAACGCCGACCGATTCGCGCCGTGGGCTGACCGGATCATCCATGTGGTCGCGGACCTGCCGGACCTGCCGCCGTGGGGCCGCGAGCATTACCAGCGTGACCAGGCGTGGCCGGTCATTGATGCGCGGGCTGACGATACCGATATTGTGATCATCGGTGATGTCGATGAGATCCCGTCGCCGGAATTGCTTTCCTGGAATGGCCCGGGCGCTATCTCGGCAAGAATGAGAACGACCTTGTTCGCGGTTGACTGGGAAGTCCCGCAGTCCCTGATCCCGCCCACTTGCGTGGCCGCGACGGTCTCCTGCCTGCGCGGACACGGCGGCTCGCTGGCGGCCGTGCGCGACAGCAGGAACTCCTATCCGGTACTCGCTGATGGCGGATGGCATTTTAGCTGGACCGGCGGACCCGAATGGCAGCGGGAGAAACTGGTAACCGCCACATGTCATGTTGAACTGCTTGATACAACCGAAGGTGACCTGATCGCGAGCGGGGAGCGCTGGCGCACGGGATGCAATGGCGAGGGCCATCTCCCGGTGGTTCCGGTTGAGGTGGATCAGACGTGGCCGAAGATGATCCGCGAGCGGCGGTGCCCGGAAGAGTGGCGCAGGCCGCGCGGGCATACTTGAGCGCATGACCGCGCTTTAGGCAGATTCGTCCCAGACGAGCTTCACGGGTCGGCCAGCTCGTGCTCCGCCCCGCCCCCGTTCTCCAGCCGGTCGATCGACGCCAGCAGCCTGCGGGCGTTGGGCGGGCTCCTGAGCAGGTAGGCGGTCTCCCGCAGAGACTGATAGTCGTCCAGCGCGACGATCACGACCGGGTCATGCCCGGCGCGGGTCACGATGACCTCCTCGCGGTCCTCGACGACTGAGTTCAGCGTCTCGGCGTATCGCGCCCGAGACTCGCTGTAGGTTATGGTCTTCAACCACACGCCTGCTCTTGACGTACAGGAAATTGTACGTTAGCTGGAACGCGCTGGCAACACATGTTATGCCCGGCGCAGGCCGCGCGGGCATACTTGAGCGCATGACCGCGCTTCCGGCCTGGCCCGAGCTAGCTGACGTGGCCGCGAAACTGGACGAGGACGAGTGGATGACGTTCTGGTCCGCGCTCGGCACGGTGGTCCGCATCGCCTGCCGCGACCCGCAGCAGCAGGCCGCCAAGACGGAGATCAACAACACGGCAGCGGGGACCGAGCGCAGGTGGGCACCCCATGCTGCGGCACCCGCCAGCGCCTTCGGGTTCGGAAACGGCCAGTAGGAGGCGCTTGTTGAACAAGACGGCGATTATGCTCACGGCGTGGAGACGACCCTTCTACCTTGAGCCGGTCCTGGAGTCCTGGGCGAAAGCCTGCGCCATCTGCCCCCCGGCCCGGTTCGTGATCGCCCTGGGCCGGACCGACCGGACCGCCGCGATGTCGGACGTGATCACCAGGATGCGCCCGCACTTCCCCGTCCCGCTGGAAGTGCTGCCGCAGGCCCACCGGGCGGTGCTGTCGAACGGCCCGCACCGCGCCATCGGCGAGGCCATCTCAGCGATCTTCAGGGACGACCCGGGCATCGGGTTCGTGGTGTCCGGCGAGGAGGACGTCGCCGTCTCCGACGACGTGCTCGCGTACATGGCGTGGGCACGGGACCAGTTCGCGGGGATGCCGGACGTGCTGGCCGCGCTGGCGCACAACCGGCACGGGCAGGCCTGGGACAACCCGCCGCCGCCGCAGGACCCCGCCGCCGACCCGCGCAACATCCGGCTGGTGCCGTACTTCAACCCGTGGATCTGGGGGACGTGGCGCGAGCGGTGGGAGCATTTCCTGGAGCCGCACTGGGACTGGGAGTGCGACTCCGGCGGCCCGATGGACTCCGGGTACGACTGGAACGTCCAGCTGCGGATCCTGCCGGAGTACGGTATGAGGTGCCTGGTCCCGGACGCGTCGCGGTCCCAGAACACCGGCCAGCACGAGGGCTGGGCCGGAAGCTCCGACCCGGCGTGGTTCGCGCAGACGCAGACCGCCACGTTCCGCGCCCGGCGCGGGAAGGTGGCCTACCGCCTCGTCACGGATGAGTCCGTGCCCCCGGTCGCGCCGGTGACCGCAGCGCCGGCGCCCCCGGTGACCGACCCGGGCGGCGCGGCGCTGTGGGACGGCCTGTCCGGCGCACTGGCGTTCGACGTGGGCGCGCACCGCGGCGAGTCGATCCCGTTCATGGCGTCCCGGTACTCGCGCGTCGTGTCGTTCGAGCCGTGGCCCGAGAGCTACGCGGCGGCTGCCGCGGTGCCAGGGGCGGACGTGCGGCAGGTCGCCATCTCCGACCACGCGGGGAAGGTGACGCTGTTCCTGTCCGGCGCGCAGCTGACCTCTCCCGGGCACGAGGTGTGGGAGCGCGATGACATCGCCGGCGCGGAGCAGGTCGCCGTGCCGTGCCTGACGCTGGACGAGATCGCGGCGGCCGAGGGCCTGCCGGACCTGGTGAAGGTGGACACCGAGGGCCATGAGGCGGCTGTGCTGCGCGGCGCCGCGGGTGTCCTGGCGGCCGGCCGGGCGTCGTGGCTGACCGAGTTCCACAGCGCCGGGCTGCGGCAGGAATGCGCCGCGATCCTGGAAGCCGCCGGGTACTCAGTGGAGACGGTGCGGCATCCGCACTACCCGGAGGGGTCCCGGCTGTGGCATCAGCACGGGTGGCTGCGGGCGTTCCCGCCGGGAGGTGGGTCACCGTGCGCGTCGTGAACCTGCCGCCGGGCTGCCAGGGTCTGCGCCTCGAGGACGGCACCCACTACCGGGCCGCCCGCGAGGGCGGCTGGATCACGGTCTCCGACGACCACGCGAAGGCCATCGACGCCATCCCGGGCAACGGGACGGCCGGGCTGGTGAGCGCGGACGGCGGGGTCTACGTTACGGGCGCGAAGAAGAACGGCCGCTGGTGCACGACCTGCCAGCCGGCGAGGCTGTGGCAGCCGTGGAGCACGGCCTGTCCCCGCTGCGGGGCGGCTACCGAGCCTGAGGGGATCGACGGTGACAGCTGACAGCATGGTCGCGACAGGATGGGGATGCTTTGGCGGCACCATTTACCCGTTCGTGCTGAGCAAGGTCCAGAACCCCATCACGAGAACCGTGATCACCATCGAGCCGCCGGTTGAGGTCACGTCCGAGGACGAGTTCAACACGATCTGCGAGCTGGTTCACGGGCTCTGCAGGCTCGCCTGGGACTCCCGCGACTCGGGACCGCGCCCGGACCCGAAGGTCATCGGCGCGGACTGGCTCAAATGGTCTCCGCCTGCGGCTGCCGAGCCTGAGGATAGAGGGGGAAGATCAGCCGGGCCGGCTGGCTGAGGTCGAAGTTGCTGAAGCTCCCGTCCGGCCACAGCATCACGTCGTCGCCATCGGGCGTGCGCAGGTGCGCGTGGTCCTCGCCGCGGTACGGGCAGGATTCCCCGCACGGGTTGCGGCCGTAACCGCGAGCCAGCCACCAGCCGACCCAGTCATCGCTCACCGGCAGCACCCGTCGCAGCCGTGGACGCCCTGCCAGTCCAGGTGCGGGTACTCGCACTCGCGCGGATCGAACCAGGTGCCGTGGTCGCCGGGGCAGTCGTGCTCCGGAGTCAGCGACTTCACGTACGCCATGTGATCCGGGTCGGGATGCCCGACGCCGTGCGGGCAGATCCGCTCCATGACGCCCGTGTCGCCGCGCCAGTTCATCGGCCACGTGACCATGCGATGCGCTGAGGGCCGGTGGATGCAGCACGGAATCTCCCGGCCGGCGCACTTATCCGCAGCGTGCGTCTGCAGCAGGGCCATGCCTGCCTGCTCGCCGAAGACCGGTTCGGCTACCTGCATGCCGACCAGGTCGTAGTCGTTCACTCGTTCAGCATCTCACTCATCACTCACAGAAAGGCGACTACCTTGACTCTGTACTGCCGTAACGACATCGTTGCGGTCACTGTCTCGCCCGACGGGCATGGCGGATGTGGGCGTACCCACTCGCGACCGGCACCCGGCGGAAAGCCCGAGAATATCTGGGCGCTGACGTGCGACGGCGGCTGCGAAGATCACCTGCGCAAGAGCACCCACTGGAGCCCGACTATCGCCAAGATCCCCGAGACTTTCGACGAGGAGTCGGTGCGCAAGGACTTCGAGCAGCGCGGTGCCCTCGACGAGCGCAAGCTGATGGCGATGGCACTGGCCCGGCTCACCGGCCTGGAGATCCCCGAGACGATCGCGGGGGCGATGGCCGGAAGGCTGCCGCACATTCCCGTGACCGGGCAGATGGTGTGCCCGTCCGGCCATTCCAACCCGCCGGGCAAGGGGTTCTGCGGCGACTGCGGCCAGCCGATGCACGGGACCGCCGCGAAGACGGCCCTGCCCGCGCCCGTGAACGGCACGGAGGCAGTCGCCGCACCGCAGCCGGGCCAGAGGCCGCGCCGGCTCCGCGACGCCCGCTCCGACGAGCTGAAGGCGCTGGCGCTGGCGCGGGGCCTGAGCGAGGACGGCACCCGGGCGGACCTGATTGCCCGGCTGGCAGGGGCCGGGGTGACCTCGGCGGACCTGGCCCGGCTGCCCGTGGCCGCGTAAGGAGCGTGTGGGGAGGCGCGGGGAGGCGTGCGCCCGGTGCGGGGCGAAGCGGCACGGCAAGCGCCGCCACGTGTCCGGCTCGTCGGTGATGGCTCCCTGCGCCCGGTGCGGGGCCGGGATCTGCGGTGACCACGCCGTGTGGGACTCGCCGTCCAGTGCGTGGGTGTGCAGGAACGGCACGCTGTGCGAGCGGGACGCCCGGAGGCCCGCCTAGCCCGCTGCCCCCATCCAGATCTCGCCCTCGTGGCAGGGATGCCGGCAGCCGCTCATCGTGCCGCCCCTGTGCCGGACTCCCCAGCAGTCGCCGAGCCAGACACGGCGGTCACCCCAGCATTCATGGCAGGTCTCGCCGCCGAGCAGCGGACCCGGGTCACCGTACCCGATGCCCAGGCACCGGGCCGCGATGATCTCCGGAAGGACTTCCTCCGACGCGCCGAACGGCCACGGATCATCAGGCGGCCAGAACGGCAGGAACGCCTCACCCAGGAACTGGGCGCGGCGCTCGTCCAGTGCGCCACCCTCACGCTGGCGGGTCCGCCGGGACATGCGCTCTTCCCAGGTGCTCATGCTGCCAGTATCCCGCCAGGCACCCGGCGGGTGCCCGAGAAAGGCGGGAGGTGATGCGCAATGCCGACCGTCCTCCCGTGGCAGCCAGGCCAGACACCTTACGTGACCCCTGACCAGCTGACACTATGGCCGGTCGGATTACGGAGTCCAGTGGGGCACGATCCCCCCCATGCAGGGCGTCTCCGGGCCGGCGCAGTTCGCCGTCCAGGCGATGGTCTGCCAGCAGGGCACCGTGAAGGCCGAGGAGATCGCCCGCCAGCCGCTGCGCTCCGTCATCGCCACCGAGACCATCTCCGGCCCGCACTTCCGCCTCACCGTCCAGGCCGACGAGAAGAACTCCCGGTTCGTCTGCTCCCGCGGGCCGGTGACCCAGGTCCTGGCCGTGAGCGTGTGCCCGAACGACGTGTGGCCCCGGCAGTGGACCCCGGTGCCGGCGGGGAGCTACGAGCCCGAGTGGCCCGTCCCCGGCCTGTACGGCACGTCCGTCCCGGCCGGGTCCGGGGAAGGCGGCCAGTCCATCCTGATCCAGCGCGGGTGGATAAACCGGCGGCTGGGCCGGTACGGGTGGCGGATGAAGGTCACCTACATCGCGTGCTGGCCGCACGCGTGCCTCACCGCTGCCGTGATCGCGGGTGCCGGCACGATCCCGGTCGATGACTGCACCGCGTGGGCACCCCCCGCGCCCGGGCTCCCGGGTGCGTACGGGATCGTCTACGACGCCCTCGGCGGCGGCCAGGAAGCCGTGTCCTGCACCGCGGCCTCGGCCGTATCGGGGCCCGGGACGCTGACCCTGGCCTCGCCGCTGGCCTACGGCCACGCCGCCGGGATCATGGTGTCCGCCCTGCCGCAGACCGCGATCTGGGCCGCAGCCCTGCTCGCCGGGGAGGCGGCGCTGATGCGCGGCGCGACCGCCACCACCATCCAGACCACCTCCGGCCGCCAGCAGACGGTGACGGGCAGCATCCTGCGCCAGCAGGCCCAGGACATGCTGGCCCCCTACCGGGTCACGGTGTAGGGATGCCGGTAACCGCCGCCGTGTCGTACGTCGCGGGCCTGCTCGAGGGCCTGACCCCGCCCGGCGCGACCGGCCTGAAGGGTCCCATCTCCGCGCTGATCACGCCGCTGGACCCGGACGTGAACCCCGACGGCATCGCCCGCCTGTACGTCTGGCCCGCAAGAGGACCCGAGAAGCGCATCGCCATACCCCGCAACAAGGGACCGGGCACCCCGGCCGGGGTCAAGCAGATCCTGCACGAGCTGGAGCTTTTCGGGGTCTGGATGGATTACCCCGACGACCCGGCCGCCGACGTGAACTTCCCGCTGTTCCTCGACTTCGTGATGATGACCCTGCGCACCTCCCCGAACCCGGCCCTGTACGCCGACCCGGACACCGGGAGCACCTCGCAGATGGTCAACCTGGGCGAGGTCATGACCTACGACTACGTCCCGCCGCGCACCCTGGAAGGCCAGGCGATGCGGCGCTACGACTTCCGCATCAGGTGCTCGCTCCTGGAGATATTCCAGGCTTAGCCCTTTCCCTGCCGCCCAAGCATTCCTGAAGGAGCCGTGTGGCGTATTCCCCCTCCGTCTGGCCGGTCCCCGACCGCTACATCGACGGCGGCAAGGAGGCGGGCCCCGGCTCGGTGGCCTCCGCCACGTTCACCGCCCCGATGACCCAGTTCAAGCCGGTGGACAAGCGCACCCGGCTGGAGGACACGGCGTGGCGCAACTCCCGGGCGCACCTGTACAACCTGATCGACGGGGTGCGGATCGCGGACATGTCTATGGGCGGACCCATCTTCGCGGATACCATCGGGTACCCGATCCTGGGCGTGACCGGCGACTACTACCAGTTCGTCTCCGGCGGGGTCATCGGCACGTCGTCCAGCCTGTCGGGCTCCATGTCGGCCGGCGCGACGTCGGTCGTGGTCTCCTCGGGCACCGGGTTCGCCATCGGCAAGATCATCTCCGTGGGCGGCACCGGGACCATCGCCGAGGAAGTCCGCTCGGTCACCGCGATCTCCCCGGGCCTGGCGCCGGGAACGCTGACCCTGAACGCGGCCCTGTACCAGGGTCACGCGACGGGCGGCACCGTGATCTCCTACGCGAGCTACAACGGCGTGGGGCACACCTTCACCCTGCTCAATTCCGGCACGGGCGCGGGCGGCTCCATGTCAGCGCAGCCGCCGACGTACACGTACTACGACTGGACCGGCGTGCCGGCCGGGTCCGGGGCGCGGCAGTACTCCTTCGGCAGGTTCTCCGAGGTCACCATCACCGGGTCGGCCGAGGGCCTGGTCATGTGGGACGCGAAGATGGTCGCGCTGGCCTCGCAGATCGCCGGGTCCACCCCGTCGGTGATCATCTCGCCCGTCGCGCCGCAGCCGGCCTGGGTGTCCACGCTGGCCATCGCCGGGGCGGGCACGCAGAACAACGCCGAGTGGAAGCTCACGCTCACCCAGAAGACCGGGCCGAAGTTCACCAACCAGGGCACCCAGGACCCCTACGCGAACCCGGCGGGCTACCTCGACGCCGCGCTCGCCTTCAACTTCGACCCGATCTCAGACGAGTCCGAGTTCAATCTGTACGTGAACAACACCCAGCCGACCATCCAGATCGTGGCGGCCAACAACCTCCCCGGCACGAACGCGGCATCTCTGACCATCAACGCGCAGGCGGCGGGCTTCGACGCCGGCGAGTACGACGACACCAAGGACGTCTTCGCGCTGACCGAGAGCGCCAAGCTGATCGCCAGCACGGCGCTGGCCGGCCCTTCGGGCGGTTACTCGCCGGTGTCCCTGACCCTGGTGAACCAGGTCGTGAACTATTAGTACGAACCGGACATAGGAGCCGCGCATGAAAGTCCCCCTCCCCTCGGGCCACACCGCCGAGTTCCGCGACACCCTGATGCGGGGCGACATCCGGGAGGCCAAGCGCGGCGTGAAGGTCGTCATCTCCCCGGACGGGAGCCGGACGATCGAGGGCTCGCTCGTCGAGGACATGACCGGCCGGATCGTGACCCGGATGCTCACCGGCTGGGACTTCGGGCAGCCGCTGCCGCGCGAGGCGCAGACCGAGGGCCTGCAGCAGCGCATCCTGGACGAGGTGCTGGACAGCGAGGACTGGCAGGCGGTGAAGGCGGCCGCGGGACCGTGGGTGGAGGCGTGCCTGGACACCGAGAAGCCGGACGTGTTCACCCACGTCTCCGGGGTGCGGGTGCAGGCCGCGACCGCGGCGGACGCGGAGGCGCTGGACGCCAGCCCTGACTTCACCCGCGAGGGCGGGGGGCCGGACCCAAAAAACGCATCGAGGGCTATCGGGACTTCTTCCTCGGCAAGCCCGGGGCCGGATGGCCAGCCGGCGACGACCCCGGATTCGACGCCACGGACTTCGAGCTGATCCGCCGGTACCGCTGGACGTTCGAGCAGATCGACGCCCTTCCGGCCGGGAAGGCGGAGGAGGTGGTCTTGGCCCACGCGGGCTGGGACGAGGCCGTGATGGTGGTGCAGAAGCGGCACGCGAGGAAGAACGCGCCGAAGCCTGACCACGGCAGGACCCGCCCGATCTACGGGATGCCGGGGGCGAGCGCCCCGGAGGGCGGTGCGCGGTGACGCCGGCCGAGCTGCCCGGCTACCTGGAGGCCATCAGGGCGCGGGTGGAGGCCGCCGCCGTTCCCGTGGTGGACGCCATCGCGGAGACGTACAAAGAGCATCTGGTCGGCTACACCCTGCATGAATCCGGCGAGCATGAGCCGGTCACCCGGACACCGGCGGTTCCGGGCAGGCCTCCCGCATTCATGCCCGGCGGGAAGCACGGGAGCCTCGCCGGGTCGGTGATCAGGACTCCCGGCACCGGGTCCGGGGGGGTCGCGACGTCGATCGTCGCGCCGAAGGCGATCTACTCGGCCACGCTCCAGTGGGGCGCGGTGCACACAGGGAAGCCCTGGATGTGGCTCTGGGTGGCCTACATCGGCCCTGGCGAGGTGCGCCGGCGCGGCTGGGTCAGGCACACGGTGAAAATTCCTGCTTACCCCTACATGGACGTCGCAGTGGACGAGACCATCGTTAACGGCTCACTGGAACGGGCCGGGATCAGCGCTTTCATGGCGGCCGTATGGGGGAGGTGACTCCTCCCGTTGGCCGAGAATCTTGAGAGCGTAGAGCAAGCCTTCATTTCCGATCTGACCCGTTACCTTGCCGGTCTCGATGCCGGGATCGCGAAGGCCGCCGAGTTCGCCGCCGCCAACAAGGAAGCGGAGGACGCGGTCGCGGCGCTGGCGCTGGCGGCCAACGACGCGGCGACGGTGATCGCGTCGTCGATGGACAGGGCGACCAGGGCCGTGGCCGGGCTCGCGTCGGCGATGGCGGCCCTGGACAGCAAGCACATCTCCGTCACGGCGTCGGTGTCCGGGATCTCCGGGCCGGTCGCCGGCGCGATAGCCCAGGTCGAGGCGCTGAAGGCCGCCATGGCCGGGCTGGGCGGCGCGACGGTGCGGATCGGCACGGACATGTCCGGGGCGGGCGCGCGGACGGCCGCCGCGACGGGGATGATGGCGGGCGGCCTGCGGCTGACCGGGGCGGCCCTGCACTGGATCGTGATGGGGACCGTGGAGGTCGCGGCGACGGCGATCCCGGCGCTGGTGGCCCTCGGCGCGGCTGCCGCCGGGATGTACCCCGCGTTCGTGCACATCTACGACCAGATGAGCAACCTGTACGTCGCGTCGGGGAGCCTGCGGGGGGCGCTCCTGAACTCCGTCGGGCCGCTGCACGCCCTGGGCGTGAACTTCGGGCAGGTCAGCGCGGCCATGGCCCCCGACGCCTACATCATCTTCGGGTCGGTGATCAATGACCTGACCGGGCGGTTCGGCGCGTTCTCGCAGGTGGCGCAGCAGGCCGGGACGGTGCTCGCCGCGTTCGCGACGAAGGTCACCATGGATCTTCAGGGCCCGATGGGCGCACAGCTCGCCGGGTTCTTCGCGAACGCCGTGAAGTACATGATCCAGTGGGGCCAGGTGCTGGGGAACCTGGCGCACGGGTTCGCGAACGCGATCAATGACATGTGGGGCGTCTCCCACATCCTGCTGGACGTCCTGGTCGGGCTGTCGCGGGCGTTCGTGGCGCTCACGTCCAACCCGGTGGGGGCGTGGCTGATCGGGGTCGCGGCGTCCATGTCGGCGCTGTACCGGTACAGCCAGCTTCTGGTGGTGGTGTTCGGGTTCCTCTCGCGGCTCGCGATCGTGCAGGTGTTCGTGCAGGCCGGGATCGCGGCCGTGGCGGCGGCGGCGGAGTTCGGGATCCTGGGCGCGGCGGCGGTGTTCCTCGACGGCGTCCTGATGCCGCTGGTCACGCTGCTCATGGGCCCGCTGGGGATAGCGATGGCCGCGACGGTCGCCGGGCTGGGGCTGTGGTGGCTGGCGACCCGGCAGACTGCCGACGCGACTACGCAGCTGATCCAGCAGGTGCAGGCGATGCCGCCCACCCTGTCGAACCTGGCGAAGGGGGTCACACAGCTTTCCGGGCAGCTGACGCAGGTCACGGGGGCGACCAGGCAGTGGACGGCCGTCTCGCACGAGGGCTGGAAGGGCGCGGCGGCGGCCGGGGTCATGATGGGCCTCGCGGCGCAGGACACGGCGGCCCTCACCGCCGCCATCCGCAAGCAGGTCACGGAGCTGCTGAACCTGGAGATCGGGCTGGCGCAGACCGGGGCCGGCACCGGTGCGGTCGCGGCCGGGGAGAACGCGCTGGCGATCTCCACCGCCCTGGCGGACTCCAAGGTGTCCCAGCTGAACCAGGCGCTGGACCAGTACATGACCCTGGTGACCGGCGGGACCGCCGGGCTGGCGGCGTTCACGACGTCCCTGTCGAACATCGGCTCCGTCGCGGCGACGACCACGAACAACCTGGGCACCGCGACCGTGCAGCTGAGCCTGACCGCCAGGCAGTTCGGCGAGGCGCTGTCGAAGAACACGGCGGTCGGCGCGGCAGCGTGGTCGAACTTCGACCAGATCGTCGGGTCCACGATGCCGCAGCTGATGGACTGGTTCCGCCAGGCCGGGGTCCTCGGCGCGGCGTCCTCGCAGGAGATCAGCCGGGCGGCCCTGGACGCCGCCTCGTCGATGCTCCGCTACGCCGGGTCGAACAAGACCGCGCAGGCCGAGGTGCTCGCGTTCGTGCAGGCGCAGGGACTGAACATCCGCACCTGGCCGCAGCTGCTCGCCGCCGTGCACCACCAGGGCATCGGCCAGGCCGACCTGCAGAAGAAGGTCGACGCCACCACCATCGCCCTGTCGCACCTGTCTGACATCGCGAAGAACACGGCCGCCGCGCTGAACTCCCAGATGTCCACGTCGATCGCGACGGCGGCGCTGAAGACCGTCGGCTTCCAGGACAAGGTCGACGCCCTGACCGCCGCGATCCAGAAGTACGGCGCGAACTCGCCGCAGGCCGTCCAGGCCGCGCGCAACCTCTCGACGGCCGAGCAGCAGGCCAGCAATTACGCGATCCAGGCCGCCGGGAGCATGGACCGCTTCACGAACAGCGCCGCGCGGGCGGGGAACGCGGCCGGCGGGGCCGCCAGGCAGGTGGACAACCTGATCCTGCAGCTCCGGGGCCTGCACGACAAGACCGTCTACCTCAACATCATCACCACCGGCAACGTCCCGCCGCAGATCACCATCCCGGGCGCTCACGGTGCATCGGGCGGCGTCATCCCCGGCTACGCACCCGGCCATGACACGGTGCGGGCGATGCTGTCGCCGGGCGAGGGCATCCTGACCCCGGAGGCGGTGCGGGGCCTGGGCGCGGGGTTCGTGCACGCCGCGAACCGGTACTTCTCCGCCCCCCGGATGGCCGGGCCGGGGTTCGGGACGGGCGGGATCGCGCCGTCGCTGCCGTCGGCCCTGCGGTCGGCCGCGCACGTCTCCCCCGCCCTGGCCTCGGCGGCCTCGGGCGGCGGCGGGGGCGGGATGCAGGTGCACAACCACTACTCGGTGACGGTGAACAACGCCGGGTCGGTGCTCGCGGAGCAGGAGCTCGGCCGGACGCTGCTGACGGTCCTGAACCGGCAGACGGGGCGGAACATGGGCAACCAGCTGTGGCTGCCGGGACGGACCCACTGACGTGGCGCCGTCGGTGCTCACGTCGTGGTCCGGGTCGTACTGCCCGCCGCTGACCCCGCCGGGCACCGGCACGACCCCCGCGCCCGGGTGCCAGGGCCTGGGGATCACGGTCGCGATGCCGGCCGGGGACTGGGCCGTCGCGCTCGTGTCGTGGCGGCAGCCGCCGAACTCCCCCGCCGTGACGATCGCGTCGGTGGCCGACGACGCGCACTCGTGGTGGGAGCCGCTCGGCGCGCCCAGCGCGGTCTCGAGCCCGTCCGGGGTGACCCGGTCGGTGGCCTGGTTCTGCCCCCGCTCCCGGGCGTCTGCGCTGGTGCAGGCCGAGCCCACCGGGTTCGTCCTGTCGATGGCGATGACGGTGCTGGACATCGGCGGGATGACGGACTGGATCGCGCAGGTCCTCCCCGTCACCGGGTACGCGAACGCCGCGACGTCGCTGGCGATGACGTCGGCCGCTCCCGGAGCCTCCGCGATCCTGCTCGCCTCCTGCGGGTCGGACCTGCTGTCCGGCGGGAACGCCTCCCAGGTCACCGGGCCTGGCGCGGGGTGGACGACGCTGACCCCCGTGGTGGCGTTCAACGGCACCGACCACACCTCGGACCTGGCGCTGAACGCGGCCTGGCAGGTCGCGTCGGCCGCGAAGACCGCGACGTGGTCCGCGAGCCCCGCGATGGACCTGTCCGGAGTCCTCGGCGGCCTGATCGCGGCACCGGCGGCGCTGGCCCAGCCGAACCCCAGCTGGCCGGTGATGATCCCCGAGATCGCGGTGGGGGACGGGCAGTACACGACCGCCGATTCCCAGAACTGGGTCCCGGCGGTCGCGCCGGTGCTGGACTTCGCGTTCACGCAGGGCCGGCAGTACGAGCAGCAGGCGCTGGCCACCGGCGACGGGGTGCTGACCCTGGACAACCCGGCCGGCGCGGTCCTGCCGCCCGCGTTCCCGTCATCCGCGGGAGTGGACTCGGGGACCCCGGCGCGGATCCGCTGCTACTGGCCGGGCGGGGCGTGGCAGGTCCGGTTCAGCGGGAACGGGTCCGGCGCAGGGCCGTTCGTCAACAGCGCGTCGGCGTTCGCGGCACCGGGGCAGGTGTGGACGCAGTCGGCGTGGGGCGCGTGCTCCCCGGCCTGGGCCGCCGGGATGAACCTGGTCGTCATCTTCCAGGACGGCGGCTTCGCCACCCTGGCGACGTATACCTCGGGCCTGGCGGCGGGCCCGGTGCCGGCGGAGATGGCGGTCACCACCGGGCCCGCGCCGGCAGGCACGCAGTACGCGGCGTTCTACCTCCAGGCCAACGGCACCCCGCCCGCCGCGACGGTGTTCTCGGCGTCCGCCGCCCCGGTCCCGCCGGGGCCGCCCGGTCCCGGGATCGTGTACCCGCTCGGGCCGTGGAACACCACGTTCTCCACCGCGACGATCCTCAGCCAGTCCGCGTGGTCGGCGAACGCGCTGGGGCCGCCGAACCCGACGCCCTGGTACGTGCCGTTCTCCGGTTTCGTGGAGCGGCTGCCGCAGCAGTGGGACGAGACGTGGCGGGGGTTCACCGCCGCGACGATCACGGACATGTGGACGTCGCTGCAGGAGAACATGCAGCCCATCCTGCCGGCCGAGATGCTCGCCGACGCGCCGCAGTCCGTCTGGCCCTGCACAGACCTGCCCGGGTCGCTGGTCGCGTCCAACCTGGCGCCGGGGAACAGCAACCCGATGTTCGTCCGGGCCGCGAAGAGCGGCGTGCCGTCCCTGACGCAGGCGTTCGGCGCGAACGCCGGGGCGCTGCCGGGGGCGCAGGGCACGTTCCTGATCAACCCGCAGTACCGGATCTCGTCCCAGGCCGGGATGTGGAGCGCGACCCAGCCCGCGTCCGGCGTTAACACCGTCGGCTTCAGCCTCACCGCCGTGGACAGCGGCTTCCCGTCCCCGGCCGGCGGCGCGACGATCGAGTGCTGGTTCCAGGTCACCGCGAACTTCTCGACCACGACCGACCCGTTCATCATCTCCGTCACCGACATCCGCTCCTGCGGCTTCGCGATCTCGGTCATCTACCTGTCCGGGAACCTGGTCATCTGGAGGGACGGCGGGTCGCCGGTCGGGAACGTCGCCACCTTGATCGACAGCTCGGTCAACTACAACGCGGCCGGGTCGCCGCTGACCCACATCGCCGTCACTTACAACAGCACGACGTTCACGGTGTACCTCAACGGCGTGGCCAAGGTGTCCGGCAGCTGGAGCACCCCGCTGCACCGCGACCTGCCGTACCTCTGCGTCAACGGCGTCGCCGGGACGGCGATGGAGAGCAACACCCAGGTCCAGGGCGACAGCGTGTTCTGGGCGGGCTACGCCGGCCAGGTCGCGATCTTCCCCCGGATCCTGCACCCGCTGCGGATCCTCACGCACTACGAGGCCGCGCTGACCGGCATGGCCGGGGATCAGGCGTCGCAGCGGGTGGAGCGGATCCTCGGCGCGTCCACCGACGCCGTGTTCCGCCGCCTGATCATGCAGGAAACCAGGATGGGCCTCGGCGGCGGGCTGGACCAGGTGGCATCCTGCACCGACCTGCCGGGCAGCCCTGCCGGTCAGGGGATCACCAACATCGCCGGCTCGGTCACCCCCGGCCAGACGTTCGTCACCCCCGGCGGCGAGCTGTTCATGCTGTCCAAGCAGGCCGCGTGGGGCCAGCCCGCCCGGTGGACCCTGGGCAGCAACGTCAGCGCCGGGGAGATCCCGTTCACCGACTCCGCGTCCCTGGGCTACGACCCGGCGAAGGTCGCCAACGCCATCCAGTTCACCCAGCTCGACCGGCAGGACATCGTCACCTCCCAGGTCCCCGCGATCACGAACGCGAGCGAGGCGCAGTACGGGTCGGTCACGATCAACGCCACCGGCTATTTGTTCGCCGACGCGACCACGTCAATCGGGTCCGGGCCGGGGCTGTACGACCTGGCGAACTGGCTGGCCACCACCTACCAGGCGCCGCTGATGCGCGGCGAGGTCATCACGATCGACGCCGCCGCCAACCCCGCCGCATGGCCGGTTGTCCTCGGCGCGAGCGTCGCCGACATGGTGCAGGTGAACACGCGGCCCCCGACTGGCGGGGGCCTGGTCATCCCCATCACGGGAAGGGTCTCGCAGACCACCCGCAGGCTGGTGTCCGGCGACAAGGGCATCACCGAGGGGTCCCTGCAGCTGATCATCGACGCCGCGCCGGAGGCCGAGATTCTTACCTGCGACAGCCCTACGCTCGGATTGCTGGACGGAACTCACATTCTCGGCTGGTAGTGCCCGCCCGTACGATTTCCTGCCGGGCGGTGAGTTATGCCGCTGACCAGTGGCGGATTGCTGGTCTACCTGCCGTCACCGCAGACCTACGCGCTGAACCAGCAGGTCAAGGCACCGCTGCTGCGGGCCGACGTCGGCGGCACCGTTCAGGTCCTGACGAACCCGCCGTTCTTCTCCGGCGCGCAGACCGTGAACCCGACGTCGATCCCGAATAGCGGCGCCGCCACCCAGATAGCGCTGGACACCGAGAACGCGGACCCCTACAACGGGCATCTGGTCTCGGTGAACCCGTCGCGGTACTACGGCATGTTCCCCGGCTGGTACCTCGCCATCGCGTCGGTGCCGTCCGCGAACCAGTCCGGCGGCGGGGTGTTCACCTCCTACGTCGGGCTGAGCCAGGGCGGCGGCGCGCCGGTCTACATCTCCGGGATGTACGTCCCGACCGCCGGCACGCCGGGGAACAACCAGTGCATCTCGGCGAAGCTGATCCAGTTCACCAGCACCGGGAACTACGGCGGGTCCGCCAACGACTACGCCGTCGCCGCGGCGTCCCAGACCTCCACCAACGCCACGATCTCCACCCGGATCACGATCAACCAGTACCCGACGCTCCAGCTGCGGTGGTGCGGCACCGGGGCGTCCACGGCGGGGCTGATCGTCCCCACGAACGACACGTGGCCGTCGCCGCCGTCGTACGTGACCAGCGCGTTCCTGAACAAGAACAGCCGCGACGCCTGCGACTTCCTGCTCGGGCCGCCGGTCATGGAGGCATACGACTCCGGCACCGCGCAGACCCTCGGCTCCCAGGCCGCCGTTCCCGTCACCGGCACGACGATCAAGTGCGATGCCGTCACGGTCGACAACTCCGGCGCGTTCAGCACGGGCGCCTTCACCTGGACCGCGCCCTACGGCGGCCTGTACTACTGCTACGGGCAGCTCGGGCTGACGATGAGCGCGAACGCGCTCGGCCTCGCCGCCGGGCTGACGATCACCAGCGGGAACTACAACGGCGGGACGAAGTTCACGATGTGGGGCGGCTCGCAGCAGGCTTTCAGCGCCGGCGGGTTCCTCAACGCCGCCATCGTGCAGAAGAGGCTCCGGCTCGCCGCCGGGGACACGGTCAGCCTCGCCGGGTGGCAGGCGACTTCCGGCGGCGCCGGCGCCGCGGTGCAGCAGACCTACGCGACGCGGCTGATCTGCTGCTGGCTGGCGGCCTGACATGCCGCTGTGGCCCCCGCCGCCGGTCCCCGCGTTCATCGCCGGGTACGCGCCGCTGCCCGCCACCCTCGGCGACGGGTCGTCCCTGACCTCCTGGGTGCAGGCCAGCCTCGGGTTCTGCACCCAGCGGATCGCGTTCCGGGGCCGGCAGACCGTCACCCAGAACATCACCAGCGCTAACGCGTTCTTCACCCTCGCGCTGGACACGGTCGACGAGGACCCGTTCGGGCCCTACGGCACCACCGGGTACGGCTGGCGGTCTTCCAGCAATGCCTGGTACGCGCCGTTCACCGGGTGGTACGAGGTCACGGTCACCGGCACGGCGCAGGCCGGGAACCAGTGGCTCGGCGCGGGCGTCCAGGTAACCGGCGGGACCACGTTCCAGGACGAGGAGGTCGCGGTCACCGCCGCGAACTTCGGCGGCGCGTCCGCGTCCCAGGTCGTCCCGATGATCGGCGGCGGCCAGGACTACGTCCAGGCCCGGATCATCGGCAGCGTCACGTTCTCCACCGACGTCTCCACCGCAGGGCGGGTCCCGTCGATGGAGATCGTGTTCCTGAGCGAGTGATCAGTACTTCGCCCAGCGCTCGTCGGTGAAGTACATGCCCTTCGGCATCGGCACATGGCGGCCGAGCCACCCCAGCCTGTTTAGGTAACGGATCAGGGGAATGGACAGGCCGCCGCAGTACTCGACGGTGTAGCCGAGCAGGACCGCCGTGTTGCTGTCCCAGTGTTTCGCGAAGTAATACGCCGAGATCCTGCCGCTGGCCCTGAGGACCGGCAGCGGCGGCCTGCAGATCGGCGAGCGGGCTGCCGCCTGCTGCACAGTGTGCGTCCGCACACTGTGCGTCCGCACGGCGGGTGCGCGATAGGCCGCGCCTGCGGGAAGCGCCGCGCCGGCCGCCAGCCCGGCCAGGGCTGCGGCCGATGCGATCAGGGCCGTGATGGTTCTGCTCATTGCTCCTCCTCTTCCGGTGCGGACAGGCCGCGCTCGATGTACATCTGCGCCTGTGCCGACAGGCTCCGGTGCTCGCGCCGGGCGCGGGCCTTCAGCGCCTCGTAGGCGCCGGCGGGCACCCGGATGCTGAAGCTCCGCCAGTCCGTCCGGTCCTCGATAGTTGCCATGAACTATGACGGTACCACCGTGAACCATCGTGAGGACGCGGAAGGAGACTGCCATGACGATCCTCGCCTGCGTCCGGGCCGTGCCCCGGACGGTTCTCGCCGCCGAGGGGCTTACGTCAGGCAGTCTGCCGGCCGTCCGGATCGGAAGGAGCGTGTGACCGATCCCGGCCCCTTCGCCACCCGGCGGGAACTGGACATGCAGAGGTCCGCCGCTGACGCCGAGCACGCCCGGTTCCGGTCCGACCTGCACGCGCTGGACGCCGGCGGGTCACGGGGAGTTGTGGGATTGCAGGTGCAGGTGGCCGACCTGGCTAAGGAGGTGGCCAACCTGCAGGCCAGCGTGGACGCCCTGCGAGCCGACATGGACAGGCGCTTCGACGCGCACATGAAAGTGCACCAGGACGATGCCGGGGACCGGATCTCATCGCGCCGGTTCCGCGTCACTGCCACCATCGCCGCCGTGGTCGCGGCGGCGGCCGTCATCACGCTCCTGATCACCATCGTGTCCAGGCTGCACGGCTAACTCTCCGGAGGGAGAATCGCATGACCATCCCGGCCAGGCTTGCCATCGGCCCCGACGGGCTGCTGCGCGGGAACGCCGCCATCACGCACAACGTGCCCATGCCCACGGGCAACGGCACGGCCGGCGGGTTCGGAACCCCCTACGGCGGGGTGATCCACACCGAGGTTGGCTTCGAGCACGGCACCATCGCCGAGTTCAACACCCCGGCCGCGCAGGCGTCGGCGTTCTTCTCGATCGGCATGGACGGCCGCATCCACCAGTACGGCCCCCTCGGCAGGGACTGGATGGCCTGGACTCAGGTGGCCGGCAACCCGAACTGGCGCGGCGTCGAGCACGAGGACAAGAGCCATCCGACCACGCCGATGCCCGAGGCGCAGCTGATCGCCAGCGCGCAGGTATTCGAGGCAATGAGCACCTTCGACGGATCGCTCGGCAACCCGTGGCCGCTGCAGGCGACCGATAACGTGAACGGGCGGGGCGTCATCCTGCACTCCGACGGCGGGGTTCCGTGGGGCAACCACGCCTGCCCCGGACCCGTCCGCGCCGCGCAGCGCCCCGCCATCCTCGCCCTGGCCCGGCAGATCCGCGCCGGGAACGGAACCCTCCAGGACATCCCCGCCGGGGTCTGGACGCGCCTGGCGGGCACTGACGCCGAGGTCCTGACTGACCGGGCCACGGCGCTGCGCGCACGCCCCTACACCACAGGAGAGACCGCATGAGCTTCATCGACGAGATCAAGTCCTTCTTCGACAGCCACGCCGCCGAGATCGAGCGGGTCACCGCCGTCGCCGCGGCGGTAGACGCCGACCCGCTCATGCAGGCGGCGCAGGCGGCGGCAGGGCTGCCCGCAGGAGCGCGGCAGGCCATCGCCGACGCGCTGACCCGGCTGAACGACGAGTTCGCCGCGGCGGTGCAGCAGGCCACCGAGAACGGGCGGCAGGCCGGGCACGCAGCTGCGGCGGCTGAGCTCGCGCCGCCCGCTGACGCGCCCGCCGAGGTGTAGCCGGCGGAGTAGACTGGCTGCTGCTCTCAGGCGAAGAGTTACGGCCCCGGCACCGGGCAACTGGTGCCGGGGCCGGTTTTACTCATGCCCGGAATAGGGCTGGTTCCCGGCCGGAGGTCCCGCAGGCCGCCCATGGTCTGGACTCTCCCCGCAGCGGACGTGGTGCCGATGCCGTGACCGGCATCTTCACGGGGCTGCCCGGTCCTCTCGTCCCCATGGTCTGGTCTGAAGGCCAGACCATGGAATACGGGGGATCTGCCGCCCTGGCACGCTGGGCCGGCGGCGTACGCGCCGGGCCTGGATGGTAAGTCCGGGCTTGGGGTGCCAGGGCCGGGAGTCAGCTTACCGGGTGCCACTGACGGCGGTCAGGTAAGTGTTTATACCCGCCGTCGCGACACGAAACTGCCCGGCGAGGCGCTCATAGGCACCGGGCAGGTCAAAGCCGAACGGCAGCCTGGTTCCCGGCGGGAACGCCCAGAGCCAGTACGTGTTGGACATGTCCACCAGCCGGGACGCGGCGGGGTAGAGCTCGATGGCCTCGGCATCGGAGCACTGCGCGGCCAGGATCACCGCGCACGCGGAGCGGCAGCACCCCCGTGACCCGGCTCACGTCCCCACGGCATGGGACCGTCACTTCTCCATCGCCGCCAGGGTCGCAGCCGGGGCGTTCCTCACCGGGGAGGACGTGAGACGGATCGCCGCGCGGGAACTGGCGGCAGGGAACTTCGCCGTGTGCGAGATACCGGAGGAACCACGGTGAAGCACGGTAGCGATGAGTTCCGCGAGCTGGCCGCGCGGGGCACGATCTTGCGATGCCAGGTCGGCTCGGGCGTCCACGGCATCGCGATCGACGGCCACGATGACCGGGACGAGATGGGAATCTGCATCGAGCCGCCTGAGTACGTGATCGGGCTGCGGCGGTTCGAGCAGTACGAGTACCGGACCCAGCCCGAGCACCACAGGTCCGGGCCTGGCGATCTTGACCTGGTGATCTACGGCCTGCGCAAGTGGATGCGCCTGGCGCTGCAGGGCAACCCGTCCGTGCTCCTGCCGCTGTTCGTGCCCGATGACGAGATCGTGTCCATCACGCCGCTTGGCCGGGAACTGCGCGAATGCACGACCATGATCCTGTCCCGGCAGGCGGGGCACCGGTTCGCCGGCTACCTCGAAGCGCAGCGGCGGGGGCTGCTGTCCCGCGACGGCAAGGGCCGGTGCCCGGTGGCTGACCTGATCCCGCACCGCCGCCGCCCCTGTGCTTCCTGTCCGTGGCGCACCGACACCGCCGGGCGTCTCGCGTTCGCGAACCTCGTCGAGTACGCGGACGGCACCTGCGGCAAGCCCGGCAGCGAGGCGGCGCTCGGCGCGGTCATGTTCGCCTGCCACTCCTCGCGCAGCGGTGCGACCGGATCGTCATCCCGTCCTCGCTGACGCGTTCCAGCATCACCCACCCGCCGAGGCCCTGGCAGACTCGCGGGGACCACAGCCAGATGATGGGCACCTTGCAGCGGTAGCAGTCCTTCGTGTGGGGAATCGGGCCTGTCTCACTCATCGTCGCCTACCGGGATCACTTCGCAGACCCTGTGAACCTCCCCGCGCCCTGCTGCGGCTGTTTCAGCAGTCAGGGTGTCGCGCTCGGCTCCGGCGGACTCGGCGTCGGGCCACATGCCGAATGTCTCGACGTCCCACCGGCCGGAAGCCTGATTCCGGGTCGCCACGACAAATCCAATCGGGTCAGCCATCGTCTTCCTCCACGGGCGTGCAGCGCATCGTCAGGCAGACGCGCTGCCCCGGCTCACTGCGGTCAAGCAGGTACCAGCCCTCCGGGCCCGCCAGCCGGTCCGCCAGGGTGCCGCTGCCGGTGCCGGAGAGGCGCACCTTCACCACAAGGGGATCTGGCAGCGTGCGCGCGGGAACGGGCTTGCCCGCGAAGCGCAGGCACGACCTGCACGTAACGTCCTCCCCCGCGGCACCGCGCGTGCCGCACAAGGTGCCGCCACCCTGGCGGGAGTAGTGGATCTTCGGCCCGGCCATCAGCCTTCCTCCTTCGGCGGCGCAGTCTCAACCCAGTCGATGCCGTGAAGCTGCGGGAACGGGTTCGACCGCAGCGGTTCCTCCATGTACGGGCGCGGGTGGCAGGTGTAGCCCATCGCTACCGCGATGGCATCGGCTATCCACGGGATGAACGTCTCGGCGTCGGCCACGGTGATGTCCAGTCCGTAGCGCTGGTCGAGCAGAAGGTGGATGATGCCCCCGTTCGCGGGCATGGCGTCAAGGAACGGGACTTCCCGGCCGTCCACGATCACCCTGTGGACGCTGAACGGGCCGACGATCTCATAGTGCTGGGGCATCAGCTTTCCTCCTTCGGCGGCAGGCCGGTCAGCAGCCCCAGTACGAGCACAGCAGCCACGCGGGCTTGTCCTGCACGGGCGTGATGCCCAGGACGGCCAGGGCCGCGTTCAGCTTCTGGTCATACGCCGCGAGCGTCGCCGGGTCGCTCAGCGCGGCCAGGTCGAGCACGTCGCAGTCTCCCCGGTGCGCGGTCAGCACCTTCGCCGCCAGGATGTACATCGGGTACTCACCGGAGCAGTAGGACTCAAGCTCGATGCCCAGCGCGGCCTCAGCCTCGCTTTCGCGGCCGAAGTAGCCCTCGCGGCCATCCTCGTACGTCTCAGTGAAGCCTGAGGCGATGAGCAGGCACCGTTTCATCTCATCGGGGATATCGAGATCTTCCGTGGCTTCCTCGGTGTCCGGGTCGGGCAGCCACGGCACGCGCAGCTCGCCGTACTCACCGGCCTCGCGGACCTTCCAGCCGTCGTCTTCGCCGCCGCCCAGGTCATAGCCGTAGACGAGCATCCCGTTAGTTGACTGTCCCATCACTGGTCTCCGTTTCTCGTTGCTTCCTTCGGCGGCAGGTCCGGCAGCGGCTCTCCGGCGCGCCACCGGGCGAACGCCTCGACCTCGGCACCGTCCGGCATGGCACCGTCTTCCCATGCCCGCATCAGCGCCTGGAGGTCGTCCGCGTCGA
>Ga0310038_10000139_pt1 | contig 78144 bp, 73 predicted proteins | sample Sb_taG_6_FD_200461 | JGI IMG/M metagenome (GOLD analysis project Ga0310038, IMG submission 200461) | Peat soil microbial communities from Weissenstadt, Germany - Sb_50d_4_PS metaG (v2) (version 2) | ecosystem: Environmental > Terrestrial > Soil > Wetlands > Peat | place: Germany: Weissenstadt... | reverse complement strand
GCGCGATCTCCTATCGGAATCGCGAACGCGGACTACGCAAGAAACGGTTCGGGGATACTCAGATGCGCAAGTGGAAAGTCCACCGACGACCTATCTGGAAGCGGCACTAGCCCCGCGGAACCGATCCACGCTGATATCGACATCAGCAGAACCAATACGGTCACGATGCTCACAGTCCAGCGGACTGGTCTGTTCCCACGTCTAAGTGGGGCGGTCTGCCGCCCCGAGGGTTGATGTCTGATGACTAGAGATACGTCGTTCTCCTTCGCACTGGCTCCCATGTTTCTTGCACCCCGCAATCGGAGTGCGTGCATCGGAAGTATTGTACGTGGTGGTCAAACTCGCGAAGACCGTTTAGTGAGCGAGACATAACTCTCTCTTCCGGTGCGCGCGCTTTCAAGAGAATGAACTACTCCGCGGATAATCAATGTATCGACGAAACAGCGAAAACGTGGCGGGTTCCTTATGGCTTCCTTCGAACAACCACCTACAAATTGGCGAAGTCGAAAGAGTTGTCGGTGTCGCTTGCCGCCGCGATCTTGGGAGACACTAACCGGATTGGTGAAGCGTACTCCGGAACACCGACACCCGGCGAGCCGAATGAGTTGACACGGGAGTAGCCACTATCGTGAACTCGGCGGCAGTGATAGTGCGTTGACCACTGCCACTCTATACTTGCGGTGGGTGGGTTCGCTTCCGGGGTCGAGCGCGATCCTGCTCTGCGACGTCCTGGTCGTGATCGGGAGCGAGGCCCTGATGGCACGGCCCTTCCTCATCGGGGTCGGGGTGCTCGGGCCGCCGGCGGTCGGGGTGGCCCCGCTCGTCGGAGCGACCGGCTGGCGAATCCATTGAGTGTTGTCGTAACTATGCGTGTCTGAGACCGAAGCTCCGCATTCTCCGCATGGCATGGAGGCGGAGTAGCGGGCCCGGCCATCGCCAGGGTCCGGTTAGGTCGGAACGGCCAACGCAGGATTGTAATCGCAGGACTTCCAAAACACAAGGTAGAGCATTAACGTTCCATCGCCGGATCGGAGTCGGGACTGTATCTTCAGCGCCGAGGGTGCGCAATAGAGAACCGACCGTGGAGAGCGTGCCAGGAGTCCGGAGGTCCGCTCTACGCCGGGTCCGCTCCGGAAAACCACCTTTTTCCGAACGCATCAACTGTTCCAGATCCGAGCAAGGAGACACAGGTTCGGGCTCGCGTCCCCCCGAGCTTCCGGGGGGCGCGCGGTGCGCACCAGAGGCGACAGCGGGTCAACCGGCCGTCAGAATTCACGGTTCGGCAGTTGTCACCGGCAACGGAGAGTCGAACGCGATGGCGCCAAACTTGCCTTTCATATAGCAGCCCAATGATGGCCACCGCAACTCCCTGCTACGACCCCGACAACCCTGCTTGGGGGAGTATCGTTCAGGCAGCGTACGATTCAGCTCACGGGGCGATCCGCGGAACGCTGGTCCCGTTCGCCATCAGCGCGGGTGGGACGATGGTCGAGCGCCTAGCTTGGGCGACCTTCAGCTTCGATCACCCGATAGAAGCAGGGGTTGTCACAGCCCACCTGCAGGCAGATTCTGTGGATCCGCTTCAGGCTCTCTACCACCTAGTCCGCCGCTGCATCATCTCGGGATACCATGACGAGACCCTTGGGCAGGTCCAGAGGCTCGAGGTTGTCACCACCTGTCCAAACTGTCGCACACCCTTCAGCCCATGGGGGCACATCTTCGGCGGCGGAAGAAGCTAGATGAGGGCCCTATTGGTGAAGGGCTCGACGAACGAACGGGATTCGAACTAATCGTCGGGTCCCGACAACCGCCTAACATCGTCGGTCTGCCTCGGTTCGCGGGTCCCTATCCTGCCCGGCTAAGTCCTGATCCTCCGTTGAGACCCGAAGGTAGAGGGCCGTCCGCTCTCTGGGTGCCGACCCCGCTCCACCGTTGGGTGAGGTGGAGGACGGCACATTGGAAGAGCCTGTACATTCACTCACGGTTCCACTTTCCCGCATAACTCCAACGGAAGTCTCTCAGTCCGCGCCTTGTCGCACGAGTAGGCGTATGATCAGGGGCGCCGCGGCGGCCATTTCCTCCACGTTCCGGGCTTTGAGAACGGTCGCTCGAGCCGGATCGTCTTGCGGAAGCCGGCGAGCCGCTTCGTGCAGCTGCTCGAGGAGGTCAGGAAACCCGAGCCGACTGGTCTTCGGGGCAGTCGAGGAAGTGAGAGGGGCTGTGGCTTCCGGTATGTCTCCAGAGAGGGAGGAAGCACGCGAACCCGACCTACGTGATGCCACAGGGAAGCGTAAGGGGCGTCATGTCTACCCCCCTTCGAAATGCCGGAACCGGCTTTTTCGGCCCGGGGCCGCCCGACGGGACTGAGAACTCACGAGACGCACGTGCGGGCCGAGGCGGCCGCTCTCGACGAGTTGGAGTGGGTCGATGAACTGGTCCGCGACGCCGCCGTTTCCCGGAGCCTGAAGCGTCGGGAGTGGACCCGCCCGGCTTTCAGAGCGGCCCTGATAGGGGTAGCCATCCGCCGCCTCCTGCAGCAGTCCACGGTGACGATAACTCCGAAAAAGGTCGTTCGCGTGCTTGAGGAGACATTCCCTTTATTTCGCCGCCTCATTCAACTCCCGCAGGCCGGATTGCGCACGCGCCTAGAAGGAATCGCCCGACGCGAGCTGAAGCGATATGAGAAGTCCGGGCAGCTGAAAGAAATCCTCGAGGGCCTGCAGGCCACCGTGGTTCCTCCGACCGATGCCGAGCTCGCCGAAACGACCCGTCGACTCGAGGCCGACGACGTCAGTTCGGAGCCCGGAGGACGACCCGGTTTGACCCGAGCGGTGCGACGTATTCCCAGCCCGCCTCGAGCCGTTCGGTCACGTCGCCGACGGAAACGACAGCCTGGGTCCGTTGGTTCCTGGTTGACCCAGGGGGAGGGGGCGGCACGGAAACAGGCGACGCTTGCCTCCCCGCGCGCGCGGCGTCCGCCAAGGAGACGAGCTCGTCCTCGCTGAGCTTCGAGATGTCTAGCCGATCCACCTCATTCTTAGAGACACCGGCGGCGATCAGGACTAGACGGAGCAACCGCTCCCGCGCCTCCGTCTCCCCCGGCCGGCCTCCCGGGAGGAGGAACTCGGAAGCTTGCTCGTAGGCGTTCCTCAGCTCCTCGATTGTCTCGTCCCCCAGCCTCTTGGATAGGTTGTACCTCCCCGCGACGCCAAGATCGTGTCCAAGAATGGCCTCACGGACGTCCCGGGTGACCTTACCCGCGTTTTCTGCGAATAGTAACCTTGTCGAGCAGTAGGAACGAAGAACATAGGGGCGCCACGTGACTCCCGGTGGGCAAGAGGCCCGGAGGGCCCCGCGGAGCTCGAAGACGACGGCCTTGGTCGTCACAAAACCGCCGAGCCCCAGGCTGGTACGAAATCTGTTTGCCCGAGCGTGTGGGTCGACCGCGACCAGCGGCGAATCGGGTCCAATGACCTCGCCCCTATCACGACGGCCCGTGATGTAAGCTAGAACTGCGTCGGCGAGATCGGGCGTTCCGAACGTTATGTAGTCCCGTCGGGTTTTCGAAAGCTCAGCAGGGACTCGAATCAAGAACGGCAACCTACGGAATGATGGAGCCTTACCGAGGCCGATATCTGGCAGGTCTCTGACCCGGAGTCCGTTCTCGGCCTGATAACTCCCGATTACACCTGGCCGGAGGCCGGAATGCGCCATTAGCAGCGCGATGACCCGGCCCCGAGGGGAGAGTCCGCTTAGGATACGGCGCAATTCTTCGGGTGTAGGGACCCTCTCGCTCCGGAGGGTCGAGCCGGAAACGGAGGACAACTTTGGGTAGCGGTCGAAATCAATGGAGTTGAACTCGAGCCAACTCCGAAGGCCCCGAAAAGTCTTGGCGACGTAGGCGTCGGTGCGGCCCTTTTTCTGGAGACTGGCTGCGTACGTCACGAGCAGATCCCTCAGCCGGTCCGGGCTTCTTTGCGCGAGACCTACGACACCGGTCGGAGTTTGTCGAATCCGTTGCAGGAGAAGGCCGAGTTTCCGGAGGTCTACGTCGGCAGAAAGGGTCGACCGGAGTTTTCGACTCGTCCACCAACTCCGAATGGTTGGGTTACTCAACCAATGTCGATGACGGGACCGGTTGGAGGAGGTCACGTTTCGCCGTTCACGCGGCATAGAACGCCCGAGGACCCAACTATATAAACGGCTTTAGGTCCGTTAAAGGACTAGGGCGGGCCCGAGGGGATTCGAACCCCTGACCTTGCGGTTAAGAGCCGCCTGCTCTACCGGGCTGAGCTACGGGCCCACGACGGGGTGGGCGGACCCGGAACCCCCCCATAAAGGCTCCTCGTAGATGCTCGCGGAACTTTCGTGGCGGGGGAAACGGATCGCCTCCCCCCTCCGTCCGACGCGCTGGGGCGGACCGCGGGTCGGGTCACGTTCGAAGGCGTTCGAGGGCCGCTCCGACCATCCAGGGGAACAGAACGGTTACATCGCCCTCGACGGTCGTGTGGCGGGCGGTCGCCTTGACCTTGCCCCAGGAGATCGCCTCGCGGGTCCGGGCCCCCGACAGGCTGCCGTCCCACTCGACCGCCGTCGTGAGGTAGAGTGCCGCGTCCAGTCCATCGCGGAACTGGTTCCACCATATCGTGTGGTGCTTGGAGATCCCGCCCCCGAGGACGATGGCACCGGACCGTTTCGCTTCGAAGACCAGGTCGGAAAGGGTCTGTTCGTCCGAGAGCAGGTCCAGCGACAGGGCCTTGTGGTCCTGCCAGAAGAGCCAGACCTGGGAACCGACCGCTCCGTCCGTGATGCCCGGGACGATCACCGGCACCTTCCGTTCGAACGCGGCGCGTAGGATGCTCGAATGCGCGGTCGGTGGGATCGCCTCCCCGATCGCCGAGGAGAGGGCACGGGTCGAGAGGGACCGGGTTCCTTGTTTCCAGAGTCCCTTCAGGATCATCTGCATCTTTCGCTCGATGATGGCGCCGTAGTTCGCCTCGGGGATGACGAGGTTCCCCAGCCGGTAGAGGTGGCGACGGTGGAGAGCGGCGTCGTCCAGGTTCCACGCTCCGTGATAGTACGGACGAAACGCCCGGGCCAGGTCGTGATCGAGCGTGCCGCACGTCGTGATGACCGCGTCGACGTAGCCCTCCCGCACGAGGGTCGCGAGCACGCCCCGCGTGCCGGTCGCCACGATGTCCGCAGGAAACGATAGGAAGACGGTCATGTCGCGGTCGCGCAGGATGCCCGTGAGCACATCGACGCCCTCGGCCACCTCCTTCGCGCTGAATCCGCCGGCCGAGTCCAGGCGACGGATCAGCGTGTCCAGGCTCGGCGCGTCGTCGATGCGGATGTCCTCGACGCGGCGGGGCACGGAGGCCGGCAGGCCTCGAGAGTTAAAGCGCTCCCGTCAGTCCGAGGGCGATCGAGTGGAAGACGAGGACGTACGTGAGCGCGTAGCCAGCGATCGCGCCTCCGTTCAGGAACGGCAGACCCGCTTGCGGATTCCCCCGCAGTACGATACGCATCAGCACGGCGTAGCCGACCAGTGAGCCGAGCATCGTCCCGACGGCCACCCAGAGTCCGCCCCCCACGCCGAGCCACGCGGGCACGCTCGGCAGCCAAACGAACGCGGAGACGACCAGGGTGCCGGGGATCACGACGTCCCCCAGACCCATGAACAGCGCGCTCCGGTCCTCCACGGGCTGGGTCCGCTGCTCGGCGAGCGGGGGCGCCGACGTGTAGTCGTAGCCCAGCGAGTCCGGCATCACCATCAGGATCGGCAGCTTCATCTCGGTCACCACGTCGGCGAGCGAGACCATGTGCTTGGTCCGGTAGACCGCGATCGCGTCGTAGACCATCAGCGCGAGCAGCAGGATGAACGCCGGCAGGATCGCGAACGAGATGCCCAGGATCGCGACCAGGGCACCCGCGGCCAGGAATCCCGCCAGGTCGACCACATACCACTGCGGCTCCATGAGCAGCGCGAGGTAGAGCACCGCGCTGAACGCCGCGCCCAGGATCAGCGAGGGTGCGACGACGACCTCGGCCGCCGTGGGCGGCAGGAGGTACTGGGCGGGCCACAGGACGCCGATCGTCGCGGTCAACGTGATGTACAGCGCGCCGCCGATGGCCAACAGAATGAGCTGACGCAGCGCCGCGACGCCGCCGCGGCGCCGGGCGAGCAGGAGGATGAACAACGGGGCGATGATGATGATCAGGATGATCGCGATCGGCGCGGTGGGGCTCTGGGGATTTCCGGTCGAGGAGAGTCCGGCCGAGCGGAACGGGTCGGCGAGCGCGAGCCCGACCGCCTGCGCCCCGACGTACAGGGCGAGCAACCCGGCCCACCGGAGGCTCCGCATCGGACGCTACGGCTGGACGATGGCGTACGCGTTGTTGCCGAGGACCTTCGTGACCTTCGCGTTGACCGTGACCCCGCGCTGGTTCGCGCCCGTCACGAAGATGACGAACCCCTCCTTCTTGGCCACCCCGTCGCCCCGCCGTCCCACGTCCTCGATCGTCAGCCGGTAGACCTCTCCCACGACGACCGGGGTCTTGGGCCGCTCGGGAGTGACGACCCGGCGCACGGTCACCGGCCGTTGGGCGCCGCACGCCTCGCAGATCAGGAGCAGGAACCGGCCTTCCTTCTGAAGGTGGGTGTCCGGTCGCTTGCATTCGGAACAGATGACGTACTTCGCCGTGTACTCCCGGATCCGCTGCGCGATCTGGTCCTTGGTAAGCCGGGACTTGAGCACGCCGCGCGGCAGGTCGAGCACGCCCGGGCACCCGAACTCCTTCGCGAGGAATCCGATCACGTGCTCGGGCTCGCGTCGGAGGATGCCGGTGATCTCCTGGAAGTTGCGAATGACGGTGTTCTTCCCATCGGTCATCACGTCGGGCTCGGGAAGCTGGAACCGCTCTCCGCCCGTGCGGACCGGGGGAAGCTTGGCCCGCGCACGCTCGAGCAACACTTGGTACGATTCCATGGGAACGCCTGCGAACCCGAGGACGGGGTAAAAGGGTTCCCGGTCGCCGTCAGCGGGTCGGGAACCCGGTCAGCGCGTCCAGAACCCGGGCGAGGTTGCGCTCGGTCACGACCGCGGTCGCCGCGCGCCGGACCGCGTCATCCTCCGGCAGGAAGGCCACTCCGACCCGGCTCCGCCGGAACAGGCCGACATCGATCTCGGAGTTGCCCACGGACGCCGTCTCCTCCGGTCGTACCCCGAGTTGTTCTTGGAGCATCCCGAGGACGCCCTCCTTTCCGTGGATCGGAACCCGAACGATCCCTTCGCCAGTGAGCCGCCCCTGGGCCGTCACGCGCAGGCCGTTCGCGAGGGCCACGTCGATCCCGAGCTCTTTCGCCACGCGGCGGGCCAGGAGGTCGATCCCGCCACTGATGATCGCCGTGCGCGCCCCGCGGGCGCGGATGGCCCGCACGAGCTCCGGAGCGCCGGGCATCAGCGGGACCCGGTCCAGGATGACCTCGAGGTCGAAAACCGAGAGCTCGGGCGCGTGCCGCTGCCAGATGCGGACGTCCGACCGGATGAATTCGAGGTCGTCGATCTCGTTCGCGAGGAACTTGCGCAGCCCTTCGTCGTTGTGGTCGCCGAAGTGGTCGTGGACGACCCGCCAGGAGCTGCCGACATCGACGAGCGTGCCGTCCATGTCGAATGCGACGAGCTTAAGCACGGTCGCCCCGCGCGATCGCGTCGGCCCGCGCGAGCACGGAGTCGGGGGGTCGCGTCGCCCACGCCGCCAAGTTGGCGTCGACCTGGTCCGGCCGGCTCATCCCGACCACGGGCGCGGCGCCCCGCTGGGCGAGCCAGTGCAGCCCGATCGAAGCGAGGGGAACGCCCGTTTCCTGCGCGAGGTCGTTCAGTCGGCGAGTCCGGGCGAGGATCTCCGGCAGCCGGTCCTCCTCGAACAGCCGATGGGCGAACCGACGAACCTCGGGCGGGACCTTCTTGCCGTCCAGGTAGCGGCCGTGGAGGAGCCCGCGGGCGAGCGGAGTGTACGCTTCGATCAGGATCCCGTTCTTCTGACAGTACTCCCGCAGCGCGTCCCCTTCCTCGCGGTTGAACAGATTGTACTCGACCTGGTTGACGACGAGGCGCGCTTCGCTCAGATGACGGGCCGCCTCCTCGAGCTCTTCGACCGAGAAATTCGAGACTCCGATCGCCCCGACCTTGTGTTCCCTCCAGAGGGTCTCGAGCGTTCCCATGGTGTCCGCGACCGGCACGTGCCGGTCCGGCGCGTGGACCAAGTACAGGTCCACGGACCGGCGGGCGAGCCGCTCGAGGCTGCCGATGAGCGCGGCCCGTAGCTGGGACGGCCGAAGGTGTTCCCAGGAGACCTTGGTGACGACGAACGCATCCGGTGCGCCTCCGGCCGATCGGGCGAGCACCTCCCCGAGGAGCCGTTCGGACCGGCCGGTGCCGTAGACCTCGGCGGTGTCGAACCAGCGCAACCCACGCTCCCACGCGCGCGCGATCGTTGCCTTGGTGCGTGCCTCGTCCTCGGGTCCCCACCGACCGAGACCCCAGAGGCCCAGCCCGAGGGCCGGATGCGGTCGCGCCGAGCCGGGGAGGGAGATCGTCGGTATGTCCACCGAGGCGGGACCGGGAGTTCGGGCGCTGCGGCCCGAGCGTCGGGCGGCTGCCGGGCGACGCGGACTCGGGGTCATGCTCCGGGAGCGGACGACATGTCGGCTTTCAAGTGTTCGTCGATGCGCCGGATTCGCTCGGCCAGTTCCTCGGCCTTCACTTCCGCCTCACGGACCACTTCCGGCGGGGCGCGACGTACGAAGCCATCGTCCGCGAGGCGCGAGCGTGCCTTGGCGAGAAGTCGGCCGAGCTTCTCGCGCTCGCGTTCGAGCGACTCGGTCTCGACCGTCGTGGTCACCGGTCGCTGGAGGTAGCATTCCCCCAAGGGGGCGACCCGGCTCCCGGTTCCGGGGGGCGCCGCCGCGCCCGTCGCGAGAAGCTCGAGCGGTCGGACCCGCGCCATCCGTTCTACGGTCGAGCGTTCGGCGGTGAGTACTCGGGCGACGTCGGGATTGGCCGGGCGGACCCACGCCGGTGGGACCGAGTCCGCGGTCACCCGTTCCTCGGCGCGCAGGTTCCTCAGCCATCGGATCGTCTCGAGCACGGTTTCCATTTCGACCTCGGTCATCGGGTCGGCCAACGCCTCGTTCGTTTCGGGCCAGGGAGCCTGAGCGAGGAGCTCCCCCGCGTGCGGCAGGGCGTGCCAGAGCTCCTCGGTCAGGTGCGGGATGAACGGATGGAGGAGACGGAGGGTGCGCTCGAGCACGAACAACAGGGTGTCCCGGGCCTCCCGCTGGGCCGGCTCGCCGCGTCGTCCGAGCAGGGCATCCTTCGCGATCTCGATGTACCGGTCCGCGAGGTCGTGGCGTACGAATCCGTGCAGGGCGGTAGCCGCCCGGGTCAGCTCGTAGGAACCGAGGGCTTGCGTCACTTCTTCCGCGGTCCGCCGGTAGCGCGAAAGGATCCAACGGTTCTCCCGGGCACTGTCGAGCCCGAACGCCGGCGGTGCCCGCGGGGCCGGAGTTCCCGGAGCGATGTACGGCAGGGTGAATCGTGCCAGGTTCCAGACCTTGGTCAGGAAGTTCCGGGCGTTGTCCAGCGTCGCCGGACCGAACTGTCCGTCCTCGTCCGTCGGATTCGGGAAGAGGAGACCGAAGCGCATCGCGTCGGCCCCCCGTTCTCGGATGACGTCGAGGGGGTCGGGCGAGTTCCCGAGGTGCTTGGACATCCGACGCCCGCGCTCGTCGCGGAGCATGCCGGTGAAGTAGACGTCCGAGAACGGCCGCTGGCCGGTGAAATGGTAGCCGGCCATCATCATCCGGGCGACCCAGAAGAACATGATATCGCGGCCGGTCACGAGGACGCTGGTCGGGTAGTAGTGATCGAGATCGCCGGTCCGATCCGGCCAACCGAGGACCAGGAACGGCCAGAGCCAGGAAGTGAACCACGTGTCGAGCACGTCGGGGTCGGGCACGAGGTCCGCCGAGCCGCAGTCCGGGCATTTCGGTACGGGTTCCACCGATACCGCGTCGTGGCCGCACGCCCGGCAGTGGACGACCGGTATCGGATGACCCCAGATCACCTGTCGTGAGATGCACCAATCCTGGATTCCCTCCATCCACCGGAAGAACGTCAGTTGCCAACGCTCGGGATGGATCCGAATCTCCCCGGAGCGAACCGCGGTGACCACCGGATCGGCGAGTCCGCGCATTCGCACGAACCACTGGGTCGAGACCCGAGGCTCGACCGCCGCGTCGGAGCGCTCGGACCGCCCGACCGAGTGGAGGTACTTCTCGCGTCGAAGAAGGAGGCCGGAGCGCTCGAGCTCTTCGGTGGCCCGCTCACGAGCCGCGTCGACATCGAGCCCCTGATACGCGGAAGGGACCCACGGACCCGTGAGGCACCCGGACTCGTCCAGGATATCCGGCGGCATCGTGAGCTCGGGATGCCGCTGCAGGATCTCGTAGTCCAGGAGGTCGTTGCGGGGAGTCACCTTGAGCGCCCCGGCACCGAACGCCGGGTCGATGCCCGGGTCGGTGATGACCGGCACCGCTCGTTCCGTCATGGGCACGCGCACCTCGCGGCCCACAGCCCCGGAGTAGCGGGAGTCGTCCGGATGCACGGCGACCGCCACGTCGCCGAAAATCGTCTCGGGTCGAACGGTCGCCACCTCGAGCCCACCGGGCGAGCCGTCCGCCCAGGGATACCGTACATACAGAAGACTCGTGTCCTCTTCGGCATGGACGACCTCCAGGTCCGAGATCGCGGTCCGCAACTTCGGGTCCCAGTTGACCATCCGCTCTCCCCGGTACACGAGTCCCTCACGGTACAGCCGAACGAACACCTCGCGTGTCGCCCGGACACTTCCCTCGTCCATGGTGTAGCGGAAGCGGGTCCAATCGACCGAGAACCCCGCGGCCCGCGTCTGCTGCTCGATTCGCGCGGTGTGCTCCGACTTCCAGGTCTCGAGTTCCTTGCGGGCCGCCTCGGCTGACAGCTCCTCGAACCGGACCCCCTGCTTCAACAATCTTCGCCGTACCTCTACTTGCGTCGCGAGCCCGGCGTGGTCCGCCCCGGGTACCCAGACGGTGGAGAGGCCCCGCATCCGGTGGTGCCGCACGAGGACGTCCATGACCGTGTCGCCCAGCATGTGCCCGAGCGTCAGGATCCCGGTGACATTCGGGGGGGGAAGGACGATCGAGAACGTCGCTCTCCCGGGGAGATCTGCCGCGCGGAACGCGCCCTGCCGGTCCCACGCCGTCTGCCAGCGGGCTTCGATCTCCGGGGCGTCGAACCGAGGCGGGAGTGCCGGAGAGCTCAGGACCCTCGCCTCCCCAGCGCCAAGGGGCCGCACACGGCGAGCTCCCCGAGAGCGACGGTCGTCATGGCAAGTAGGCCGTCGTACGCTCCGCCGCTGCTGGCGATGCGGAAGGCGACGAGAGGCAGCCCGGCGACCACGACCCCCGGGATCGACACGAAGAATGCGTACCACGCGCTCGCGTAAAGGTTGGTGATCGGCAACCCGCGGGCGCGCGCGCGGCGGAACAGGATGCCGAGCTCGAGGAACGCGGCCGCGCCCACGGCGGGTAGCTCGGCCAGGATGAACGCGACGAAGAGGACCGGGTCAAACACTCGGGCGAGCGTTAGACCGAGGACGGTCGCTCCGGCGACGAGGTACATGGCCGCGATCAGCAGCACCTTGCCGGAAAGCAACGCGCGGTCGGAGATCGGTAGCGTCCGGCCGTACGAGTAGGCGAACACTTCGATGGCGAAGAACGCCGGGCCGAAGAAGGTTGCGAGAAGCGCGGCGGTGGTCACGGCCGCGAGCGCGAGCGCGAACGCCGCTCCGGACCCCGGGGCGCTGACGAACGTCAGCAGCCCGATCGCGACGGAATCGAGGATCGGCAGGAGGATGAGGAACGCGTACCCCGGGGTGCGGCTGGCGATCCGCAGGTCCTTGGTGAGGACGGCCAGGGCGGGACGCTGGGGTCGTAGGTCGAGCCGGGCGACAGGGCCAGGAAGTGTGACCGCCGGCGGGACCAGTCCGATCCTCCGAACGGAGAGCATCACCCACACCACCGACCAGCAAGCCAATCCAAGATACGCGAGGGCACCGGCGATGAGAACGGTCCAACCGACCGGGTCGAGTCCCAATCCCGCGGACCCCCCCGCCACCACGGCTGGAAGTGTCGCCAGGGTGAACGGGAACGTGACGAGCAGCAGATGGTTACCGATCGACGGTCCGCCCGCCGCCAGGTTGCCTAGGACGGCGAAGAACGCAGGAGCGGTGACCACGAACGCGAACATGGCGAATGCGGGGACGAGCCAGAGGACGAGGTAGGCCCACCGCACGACCGTTCGGCCCCCGCCCCCGCGGGAGCCCTGGACGCGGCGCACGAAGAAACGCCCCGTGAGCAACGAGAGGCTCAAGGAGAAGCCTACGACCGCGATCACCCCGGGCACGATCGCCAGGCCCACCAGGGGGCCGAGCACCACTCCCACCATGATGGGGGTGCCCAGGAGGATGGTGAGCGCGGGGAGGTCGAACAGACGCAAGTACAGCAGCCCGGCGGCCCGATTCAAGGTCCGTTCTTCGATCGGCAGCGGTTCGAGCACCGGCAGAACTCCCGAGCCGAGGAACGTGGGCAGTACCTGCATACCGGTCCACCAGAGGAACGCGATGTCCAGGCTGAGGAGTCCGGTCAGGATGCCGGCTTGAAACACTCCGGGCGGCAGGGCGACCGGCAGGAAGTTGGAGCGGTAGTACGTGGCCCGTAGGGCGACCGCCGCCCCGAACGCGATCAGCGCCAGCACGAAACTGATGATCGCCTTGCTCTGCAGCACCCGACGCCGGGCGCGCGCGACCGTCGCTTGGGCGGGGCCCGGCGGTGCCAGGTTCCCTTGGCGGAACGCGTAGATCGCCTGCAGCGAGAGCTCGGCAAAGGCGACGTTGCTCAGCCGGATCGCTTCGCGCCAGGACATCAGCGATCCCCCAGCGACGCGACGGCGGCCTGAACCCCCTCGCCTTCCTCCGTGAGCCGCAGAAAGACCTCCTCGAGGCTGGCGTCCCCCGAGGTGACCTGTTCGCGCAGGTGGGCGAGGGTCCCTTCGCCCCGCAGCACTCCTCGGTCCAGGATGCCGACCCGATGGCACAGCTGCTCGGCGACCTCCATCGTGTGGGTCGAGAACAGGATGCCCCGTTCCCCCGAGGCCACGTAGCGGACCAATAGCTCCTTCATGATGCGGACCGAACGAGGGTCGAGGCTGTTCAGCGGTTCGTCCAGGACGAGCAGCGGCGGTTGATGCAGCAGCGCCGCGATCAGCAGGACCTTCTGTCGCGTCCCGTTCGACAGCGCCATGATCGGCTCTTCGAACTCTCCTTCGAGTCGGAACGCCGTCACGTAGTTGCGCACGCGCTCCGAAGCGAACGAACGGTCGAGATGACGAACGCTCGCAACGAACTCGAGGAATTCCCGCGGGGTCAGCGCCTCGTACAGTAGCGAGGTCTCGGGGACGTACCCGACGCGTTCCTTCACCCGACGCCCGTCCGAAACGGCGTCGAGGCCGAAGACCCGGACGCATCCGCAGGCCGGACGTACCAGCCCGACCACGGTCTTGATCGTGCTCGTCTTGCCCGCTCCGTTCGACCCGAGCAACCCGTAGATCTCCCCCGGGCGAACGGTGAGCGAAAGGTGGTCGACCGCCCGTCGCTCCCCGTAAACCACCGAGAGGTCCTCGACCGCAAGGGGTACGAGCTCGGCCGCCATCAGAGGTTACCTTCGCGCCGAGAGAGATATACTCCGCTAGGGGACCGAGCTAGCGGGAACGGACGAGCGGGAACAGGATCGCGTCCTTGATGGACGGGAGGCCGAGCAGTCCCATGATGAGCCGGTCCACGCCGATGCCGATCCCCGTCGTGGGGGGGAGGCCGTACCGGAGCGCCTCGACGTAATCGTCGTCGTAGGCGAACGTATCGTCGCCCCGCTCCCCGAGCTGGGCGCGGAACCGCGCTTCCTGCTCATCGGGGTCGGTGAGCTCGGTGTAGGCATTGGCGAGCTCGAAGGACGGCGTGAAGATCTCGAAGCGTTCGACCCGTCCCGGTTTGGTCCGGTGGCGCTTGGCGAGCGGAGTGGTCGCGACCGGGTAGTCGACGACGAACGTCACCCGGTCGATCGTCGGTTCGACATAGTGCTCGAACAACTTGTCGAGGAACGTGCCCGTCGAGGAGTTGTCCGGCACGGTCGAGCCGGCGGCCCGGGCGAGGGTTCGCAGCTCCTCGCGAGTGCGCGAGAGCAGGTCGGTGATCCCACCGCGCCGCTCGAGTTCCTCGACAAAGTCGAGCGTCGCGAACGGCGGCCGATACATGCTCGCAGCTTTCGCTACCTCCGGCGAGTCGGGCAGCAGCTCCACGGCGCGATGGGCCAGCCGGTCGAACAACCCTTCGGTAAGCCGGCGCATGTCGTCGTAGTCCGCGTAGGCCCAGTACGCCTCGAGCTCGGTGAACTCGGGGGAGTGGGTCGAATCGAGGTCCTCGTTCCGGAACGTCTTTCCGAGCTCGTAGACCCGTTCGAGGCCGCCGACCAAGAGACGCTTGAGCGGCAGCTCCTGGGCGATCCGCAGCTGGAGGTTCGCATCGAGATAGTTCGAATGGGTCACGAACGGCGCGGCCGCCGCACCACTCGCTACGCGCAAGAGCACCGGGGTTTCCACCTCGAGGAATCCGGCCGCGTCGTAGTACTGACGGATCTCGCGAATGAGCAGGGAGCGGGCTCGGTAGCGCGCGCGCACTTCGGGGGACGCCAATAGGTCGACGTACCGGCGTCGGATCCGCTCCTCGACATCCTGGATCCCGTGGAATTTCTCCGGCGGCGGGGCGATCGCCTTCGCGAGGAGCGTCAGGGAGCGGACGAGCAGGGAGGGCTCGCCCCGACGGGAGACGGCCGGGTTGCCCTCGGCTCCGACGATGTCGCCCGGGTCGAGGTCGTCGAGCCATGCCTGATAGGGAAGCTCCCCGAGCTCGTCGACTCGCAGGAGGAGTTGCAACGCACCCGCGAGGTCGTCCAGGTCGGCGAACGCCGTGCGGCCGTGCCGGCGGATCGCCTTGAGCCGACCAGCCACGCGCAGCGAGCGGTGCGAGTCCTCCGTGCCGGGCGCCAGGTCCGCGCACGCACGGCGGACCGTGTCGGTTCCCACACGGTCGGGAAACGACCAGGGATACGGTTCGCGCCCCGCCGCCCGCCAGCGGACGACCTTGTTGCGTCGCTCCTGCTCGAGCGGGGAATCCTCGCGCATGGTCCTGGGACCGGCGAGGAGAGGGGAGGTAGAAAATGCCTCGTGTCGGCGGGACCGACTACTGGGCCGGGTGCTCGAGCGCGAGGCGCTCGACCCCACCCGGCCGGAACAGCGCCAGATGCTCCGGCACCGCCGCCTCCTTGCCCGCCGGCCGCGCCGGTTCGTGCAGGATGAGGAAAGTGCCGAGGAAGAACTCGGCGGCCGCGTCCCCGCCCCCGATCCCGTAGCTCACGTAGTCGGAGAAGTAGACGTGCACCTGTCCGGAGTGTCGGCGGCGAAGCGACTCGAGGAACTTGGCGAGCTCCTCCGGGCCCTTGCGTTCGAGCTCCTCGACGAGGTCGCGGAGGATCGGACGCTGGCTGATGCCTGCGAGGCCGTCATAGGCCAGATAGATGGCGGGTCGGGGCTCGAGCGCAACGACATCGAGCCGGAGCACGCCTTCCACGGGCTTGGTGCGCATGGCGAGCGGCCTACCCCCCTTGCGTTAAGAAGGCTTCGGGCCGGCGGGGGTTAACTCGCCGACCCGGTAAACTGGTTCGGCCCTAGTGGTCGTGGCCGCCCCCGGCCGACGGGCCGGGAGACGACTTCTTCGACGCGATGACGTCGTCGATGCGCAGCACCATGTTCGCGACCTCGGTGGCGGAGCTGAGTGCTTGGCGCTTCACGCGCAACGGCTCGATGACGTGGAGTTTCCACATGTCCGTCGCCTTGCCGTCCGCGAGGTTGACGCCGAAGTTCTTGTTCGCGCCGGGCCCGTCGTGGGCGCTGCGCAGGTCGATGAGCACATTGATCGCATCGTAGCCGCCGTTCTCGGCAAGCGCCCAGGGGATGGACTCGAGCGACTGGGCGAACGCCTCGACCGCGAGCTGTTCGCGACCGCCGACCGTACCGGCCCACTTGCGCAGTTTGACGGCGAGCTCGATCTCGGTCGCGCCGCCGCCCGGGCAGACCACGCCGTCTTCGAGGACGCTGGCGATCACCTTGAGGGCGTCGTGCATCGAGCGTTCGACTTCTTGCGTCACGTGCTCGGTGCCGCCGCGGATCAGGATCGATACTGAACGCGGGTTGGAGCAGCCCGTGACGTAGGTCATGTCGTCCTCTCCGACCTTGCGCTCGTCGACCTTCGCCGCGCTGCCGAGGTCCGCCGAGGAGAGCTCCTTGATGCCCGTGACGACCTTGCCACCGGTGGCGCGGGCCAGCTTTTGCAGGTCCGACTCCTTGACCTGCTTGACGGCGTAGATCCCTGCTTTCGCGAGGTAGTGTAGGACCACGTCATCGATGCCCTTCTGGCAGACGACGACGTTCGCACCGGCCGCCTTGATCGCGTCGACCATCCGCCGGAACGACTTGTCTTCCTCGTCCAGGAAGTCCTGGATCTGGCTGGGATTCTTGATGTTGATCTTGCTCTCGATCTCGGTCTTCTTGATCTCGAGGGCCGAGTTGAGCAGCGCGATGCGCGCGTTCGTCACTTCGGCCGGCATGCGGGGGTGGCCGCGTTCCTTGTCGAGAATGATCCCGTCGATGAGCTGGGTGTCGGAGATGGTGCCGCCGTGGCGTTTCTCGACCTTGATCTGGTCGACGTCGCAGACGGTCTTGCCACCGCGAACCTCGGCGATCTTCTGGACGGCCTTCACCGCGATCTTGGCCAGCTCTTCGCGGGAACCGAACACGCCCTTGGAGCCCATGGCGGTGCGGGCACAGTCGATGAGAAGCGTCTCGTCGTCCGCCTTCACCTTCGTGCCGATCTCCGTCTCGAGCAGGCGAATCGCTTCCTGGACCGCCAGCTGGAACCCTCGGGTGATCACCGTCGGGTGGACATTCTGCTCCAGCAGGGTTTCGGACCGCTTGAGGAGCTCTCCGGCAAGGACGACCGCCGTGGTCGTACCGTCACCGCACTGTTGGTCCTGGGTCTTGGCCACCTCGACGATCATCTTCGCGGCCGGGTGCTCGACGTCGACTTCCTTGAGGATGGTCACGCCGTCGTTCGTGATCGTGATGTCGCCCATCCCGTCGACCAGCATCTTGTCCATACCGCGGGGTCCGAGGGTCGACCGGACGGCGTCCGCTACGGCTCGCGCCGCCGCGATGTTGTTCTGAGTTGCACTCTTGCCGCGCTCGCGCTCCGTTCCTTCCTTCAGGACGAGGATGGGGGTACCCTGAAGCATTATCTCACCGTCAACGGCAGAATTGCTCTTCTATATAATAAGAACGGCGTCCGTGACCTCGGGAATCCGGCGCTCGATGGGCGATCCAGGAAAGGGGTCGACCACATCGGGAACATCACGCGAACCGCCCCCAGGGTACTTCTCGCCGACCCGGTCGGGGGGCCGAACCGTACCTGGAACGTCCGCGCGAGCGCCGAGCCATGCCACGAGGGGGTTCTACGGCCGCCGGGCCATCGCTCGGGCCAGAGCGAAGTAGGCCGAAGGCGCGAGGTCCTCCGGCCGCAAGCGGCGCCAATCCTCCGGCCACGCGGCCGCCACGGCCAAGCGCGCCGCGGCGTCAGCGGAGGGCGCCACACGGGGGAGGAGATTGACGAGCTGCTTGCGCCGCGAGGAAAACAACGTCCGCACGATCCGTTCGAAGTCCGGCACCGATGGCACGGGTAGCGGGTCGGGTCGGGCGACAAAGGTCGCTAGGCGGCTCTCCACCTGGGGGCGTGGGGTGAACGATTCGGACGGCACGGAACGAAAAAGCTCGACCGAGCCGTAGAGCTGCGCGATGATGGACAATCGACCGTACTGCTTCGAGCCGGGCCCCGCGGCCATTCGCTCGGCCACTTCGCGCTGGACCAGGAACACCACCCGCGGAACTCGCGCGGCCATCAGTCGGAGGAGGATGGGGGTGGCCACGGAGTACGGTAGGTTGCCCACGAAACAGTGGGCCGGCGGCAGCGCGACCTCGAGCGCGTCGGCGGTCAGGACGTCCACGTGCTCGCCGAACCTGGATCGAAGGTAGGCGGCCAGCCGGGAATCCTGCTCGACGACCGTCAGGGGCCGAATTCCGCGGCGGAGGAGGGCCCCGGTCAGGATGCCGAGGCCGCCGCCAATCTCGACGGTGGATTGACCCGGACGATGATCGACCAGCGCGGCCTCCGCGTCAGCGACGTACGGGTCGGTAAGGAACGACTGTCCCCAGTGTTTGGACGGAACGACGCCGAGCGCGTCCAGGGTCGCTCGCACCTCCTCCGGCCGGTCGGGCGCCCTCGGAGGAGCAACGGACCCGAGCTCGGGTCGAAGCGAAGAGACGGTACTCGGTTTCGGCACCTTGAGGTTCCTGGGCTGCGCCCTCGACGCCCAGGTATCCGGGGTTTTTCAAGTGAGCCCGTCGACAGAGCACCTCGGGTAGAGGGTCGGGGAGCGAAAAAGACCAAGATAGGGCGCCGAGACCGAGGGAAAAATAGCGAACTCGCCGGCCGTAAACTGCCCCCGATGACCCTCGGGGAAGTTACGCGCACGGGCTCGTCACGCTTGAGCCCGGCTCAGTCGACGGTCGATCCCGTCGCAGAGCAGCGCGATCGCAACTCCCAGTCCCAACATGCCGATCAGGGGAAAAACGAACATCCACCAGTAGACCGCGCCGGTGGCGAAAGGGATTCCCTCGCAGGTTCCCATCGCGAGCAGGTTCCCCCACTCCGGGAAGTTGACATAGGGCAGCGGCGAGAACGGCGGAAGGACGGGGACAAGATACGGTGGTAGGGGCACGCCCGGTGCTCCGTGGGGTCCGCTCGAACAATCGTAGAACCAGGGGAAGACCGTAAGGACGAAGAAGATCGGCGCCACGTCGATCGGGATCTGCGAGAGCAGCGGGGAGAGCGAGTTCGGCAGGATGTGCCGGAGGAGCAAGTGCCCCTGACCGGCACCGGAGGCCCGGGCCGACTCCAAGAACGGCTGACGAGCGACGGATCGGGCGCGCTCCCGGGTCGTCCGGGCGGTCGCCGGCCAGATGACCAGGCCGAACAGGACGATGAAGACGGGCAACCCGACGCTGTGCGGGGCGACCGTCCCCAGACCCGCGAACAGCGCGACCACGAGGAAGAACGACGGGATCGATCCCAACGTGTCCCCCACGAACATGACCACCGTGTCGAGGATTCCGCCTTCGTTCAAGCCGGCGAGTGCACCGAGGACCCAGCCGAGGGCGGCGTCGATGGCGAGGATCCCGGCAACGATCGACAGGTCCCACGGAGTCGCCTGCCAGAGGGCGGTGAATAGGTCCGTCCCGAAGCCGGTGAGCACGCCGAAGGGATGAGCCCAGGAGGGTCCTAACACCGCGAACGGGGGCACCCAGACATTGTTCGTGGAGAGTTGTGCCAGGGAGCCACCGAAACGTACGAGCGCGCTCAGCGCCACTACCAGATACGCCGCCAAGAGCCCCAGTCCGAGCCACGTTCCCGCACCCAAGGGCCGACGGGCGAGGCGTTCCCTCCAACCCGGTGGGTTGGACGCGGGAAGCGGCGTGGGGATGGAGGCCACGGCAGGAAAACTCACCCCGCCTGCACCTCTCTCGGGTCCAGCCGCTTGGCGATGATGTCGACGACCGAAAGCCAGACGAGGACGACCACCGAGAGCAGGAACATCATCACCTCGAGCTGCTGGATCCCGTTCCCGCTGGACATCTGTCCGGTCAGTGCGGTGAGGGCGAGCCAGCCGACCCCGCGGTCAAGGAAGACCGCCTCCACGACGAACTGGGTGCCGAGGTACGCCGGCAGGGTCAGCGCGAACACGATGAAGAACGTGGGCCGGACGCGGCGGGCGGTGTGACGCCAGAGCAGGGTCCGTTCCTTGATCCCACGGGAGCGCGCGGCGGTGAGGTGGAGCTCCCGGCTCGCGTCGGCGACGACCGATCGCGAATGGCGCAGGAAGATCGTCACGTACACCGCGGCGATGACGGCGGCCTGGAGCAGGGTCTTGAGCAAGGTGATCTCCTCGAACGCCCAAGCTCGCTGGACCAGACCATCCACCAGGGGGAAGCCCGTCGGTTGCGTGATGCTCGTGTAGATGACCCACGACGGGTAGCCTTCGTAATGCAGAACCCACCAGGAGAAGCTCGGGATCACCCCTTGGTCCGGGAGGTCGCCGACGTTATTGATGAACCAGAAGAACAGGGCCGAGATCACGAGCGACCCGACGACCATGACCGGGAGCAGTGTGCCCACCAAGCTGACGAACCGCGCCGGGAAGTCGACGCCGGGCCGGCGGCTCCAGCCGAGCACCATGCTCAGGGGATAGGCAATGGCGGCGGAGAACCCGAGGGCGAACACGGCCAGCTCGACGGAGTTCGGCAGGAGCCACGCGTAGAGCTGGACCATGGGGACTCCCGGATACTGAAAGGAAGCGGAGGTACCCCAGTTGCCGGTGAAGTCGTTGGCTACCATCTGTGCGAACCCGTTGAAGAACGTCATGACGTCGACGTTCTGCCCGAGGGAGATGTCGCTCGGGACGTCGATGGCCACGTAGAGGATCAAGAGCACCAGCACGAGCTGTCCGGGAACAAGGAGCAGTCGCATGAGCACGAATCGACCGTAGTTGGAGAGGCGGAAGAGCCGCAGGTCGTGGGGGGCACGTCGGTCGGGTCGACGCATTCGGCAGGGGAGTGGCCGACCCTCCATATATCCCACGGGACGCGGCCACTCGGACGCCGGGGCGCCCGTCCGGCCGGGGGTGTTCTGAGGCGGTCCAAGCCGAGCCCCCCGGGGCGACGGGGCTGAAAGCCCGGTCCGCCGAACTACGGCGCGACGAACAGGCGGTACTTGTCGTCGATGCCGCTCAGCTCTTGCTCGATCCGACCGACGACCAGGCGTTCCGGGTTCTTCAGGTGCAGCCGGGTCTCGATCTCCGCGAAGCTCTGGAACGGGGCCCGGCGACGCTCGTCGACGATCTGCTGCATCGTCTTCTTGCCGATCCCGGGCAGGAGTTCGAGCAGGTGGAAGCGGCGGGACACCGCCGGCGCCTCGTTGAAGAATCGCAGGTAGCGCGGGGCGTTCGCCCGCACGATGGCCTCCAGGGCGGTCGTCAGCTCCGTGCGAGCCGAAACGGTGAGCTCGTCGTAGGCGAGGCGTCGACGGACATGGTCGATCGGCGGGACGACCCCGGCGGCGGGAAGGAGAGGGATCCGGTCTCCCGGAGCGAGCCGGGCGCCCGGTCGCGGGACCAGCTCGAACAGCTTGAGCTCGGCCTCACCGATCGCCAGGGCGAGCGGTTCGCGATGGAAGCCGTGCTCGGTCTGGCGGCCGTTCGGCAGGTAATCCAGGATATACGCGTAGCTCTCCATGGGTCGGCTCCGGGCTCATCGGTGGTGGGCCACGATCTCGAGCAGACGGCCGACCTGTTCTTCGTCCAGCGGGACCCGTTCCTTGGAGAAGAGGAGACGGATCTCCTCGGGATATTGGGGCAGGATATCCGCGATCTTGACCGCGACCGCCGCGTCCACGAACGGCAGCGTGCGCAGCTCCTCGATGAGCTTGGCCGTCGCCTCGTCCGAGAGGCGGGCGAACAGCTCGGAGTGCTGGTGGGCGAGCGCCGCCTCGCGCGGGAGCGTGCGACGGGTGGTCTCCTCCGTGAGGAGGTCCTTCACTTTCGACAGCGGAACCGGTTCAGGCATGGTCCCCCGCTGCCGCCGTGACGGGGATCAGATGGATCGGGGTCGCGATGAGCTCCTTGCGCTTGCCGCCATCGAGGAACGCGACCCGGTAGGCTCGTCCGGACTTCGCGACCACCGTGCAGGTGCGTCCCTGGTAGCGCGGATGGGGCTGGCCGTGCGGGTCGGACGGTTCGATGCGGACCATGACCGTCTGACCGACCGCGAACTCGCGCAGGAACCGGGTGACCGGAGGCAGGCCGCGCTCGCGGACGTCCTTGGTGAACGTCCCCCGAGAGCGGGATCGGAATCCTTTGGAACTTTTGACCATCTACGTCTCCGTGTCGTGGATCTCCAGTACGTCGAGGTACTCGACCTTTAGCGGGGCCCCGACCAGCGAGGCGAGGCTCGGTTGGGTGCGTCCTCCATCTCCTTCCACCCACTCCTTGACGTAGGTACCGGCCTCGGTTCTCAGCTCGAGCGTGAAGCGCCCCTCGGCCGCCTCGACCAGCCGCGCGGTGACGACCCGCCGCGTGCGAACGCGGTCGGACCGACGGTGCGCGACGCGGGTGGGCGTGCGCTGAGCGATCGCTCGGTCGAGTGCGAGATTCAGTGCCTCATTAACTTTTGCCACCGGGACCTCGCCGATCACGCCGACGCGGTAGCTCTTCTGCGGGGCCGCCTCCTTCACCCGGACCACGTCCGGGCCCTCGGCCGGCCGCAGGTCGACGACCTCGACCCGACCGGCAGCCTCCCGGGCGAGCTCCTGGCCCACTCCCTCGAGATCCAGCGAGCGCACCCGGGGCCGCAGCAGCTCGAGCACGAACGGTCGACCGTGGCCGAGCATCCGCGCGTCGATATCCTCGCGCCCCATGCCGTGGAAGCGGGTGCCCTCGGCACGGGCGGCCTTCAGGAACGGTCCGGCGATGATCTCCTCCACGCTCGTAGGGTAGGTCTTCCCGGTGCCACCGCAGCTGTCGCATCCCTGGCCCCGACAACGACGGCACGGCCACCGGGTTTGCGGCAGGGTCCGGTCCAGCTTTCGATACCGTCCTTGGAGATACAGCGGCTGGATGGTGATCTCGACCAGGCCGACCGGCAGGTCGGCGAGGAGCACGATATCCGGGCGCTCGGGGCCGCCGGCCGCTCCCGTACGCGCCTCGATGCGCTTGCCGAGCTCCCGGTTGAACGCGCTGCGCGCGCTCTCGCCCCACCCGGTGTCGACCTCGCTCCATCGCGCTTCCTCGCGCGCGAGCAGCTCCGGATCCCAGCGCGACCCACAAGTGAACCGATGCCATTCCACCCCTTCGGCGGCACGAACCGCGCGGTCGACCCATCGGTCCAGCCGTCCGAAGACACCGTCGCACAGCGAGCATCCCGCCTCGGGGGACACGGGCTCCACCCCGAGCGCCTGAGCGCACCGAAGGGCGCGTTCGGGGTTGGATAGGCCGTGTCCCAGCCGGCCGAACAGCCGACCGAAGCACTCCGGGCAGAGCGGCCGCTCCAAGGCGCGGCGCGCCGACGCGAGACTGCGTTCGTCGAGGGAGAACAACGGAGCGTCGGTCACGATCGCGCGACCAGGTCGCGCCACTAAACCTTGTCGCGCTCGGTTGCCGGTCCGTCGAGAACCTTTTTGCTCGCCGACCTTTTCCCCCGGCAGGTCAACCATGGCGTCGATCACGGAGGCCGAGCTGACCCGGGCGATCGAGCGCACCCTCGTGGCTCGCGGCAAGATGCCCCCCGCCGAGGCCCGTTCGGTCGCGCGGATGGTGCTCGGATACTTCGGCGCGGACGACACCGTCCTCGACAACAAGCTGTCCAGCGACGACCGTGACCGGTTCTACCAGCTCGAGGAGGAGGGCTTGCTCACGAGCGAAGAAGAGGACGCCACGGTCTCGCGAGGCAAGACCTGGCGGATCCACTACTGGCTATTGAAGAAGGCCCGGATCCGCGACGTCGGCCAGAGCGGCGAGGCACCGGCCGGCGACGAAGCGGAGACCGTCTACCGATCTATCGGCGAGGCCGCGTGGCAGCGCCGGACCGACACCCGGGCGCCGGGCCGGTAGGGTGCCCTCAGCTCTTCTTGGCCGGCGGCCGCGGCTGGTACCGGATCGACCCCTTCAGCAACGCGGGGTAATCGGAAGATTGGATGACGTCCCGGACGTGTTCGATCGCCCAGAACGCGAAGCCGATCGCGGCGAGCAGGGCGAGCAAGCTGGCGACGTCGACGGTCACGCCCGAGAATCCGAGGAGCCCCAAGAAGATCGCCACCGACGCTAGGGCGTTGAAGCCGGCGTGCATTCCGACCGCGAGCAGGTAGTACGAGCCCGCCCCGGCGCCGGGAGAACCGAACTTGCTGCGGGCGTACCCGTAGCCGAACATCCCGGTCGTGCTCCCATGGAGGACCACGCTCGAAACGCTGCGCACGATGATCAGGGTGATCCCGGCCGCGAGGCCACCGACGAAGTAGGCGCCGAGTCCGTAGAGGAACGTTTCGAAGAACCCGAACCCGAGACCGACGGAGGCACCGAAGACCGGACCGTCGGCGATCACTCGCAAGCGCGCGCTGTTCCCGACCACGCCCGAAGCCTTGAGGGCCTCCTCGACCAGGGGCGCCACGAGGAGAACGAGGAAGAAGACGCCCACCGACGAATTGCTGTTCAGGAAGATGAACTCCGGTCCGGGGTAGGTCTGGCTGACCGCGTTCCCGAGGCCGACGATGATCCCTTCGAGGACCGCGGCGGTGATCGTAGCGAACAGCGCCCCATAGGCAAACGCGCTGAGGACCGGACCCCACGCCTCCTGCTGGTACCGCTCGGTCCGACGGATCCACGCGAGGTAGATCAACGCCGGGACGAGCGAGGTGAGGACCAGGATCACCAGGTCGAGGGCATCCGCCGTCGTGCTCATGATCTACCCGGAGGGGGAGGGTAGATGTAGAACCCTTCTCCCGTCTTTCGCCCGAGCTTCTTGGCCGCCACCATCGTCCGAAGCAGCGGGCAGGCCCGATAACGGCTGTCGCGGAACCCGTCCCACAGCACGTCGAGGATCGCGAGCGCCGTGTCGATCCCGACCAGGTCCGTCAACTCGAACGGTCCCATCGGGTGATGGAACCCGAGCTTGTAGGCGGCATCGATGTCCTCCTTCGTCGCGATGCCCTCGTAGAGCATCCAGGCCGCCTCGTTGATGAGAACGGCGAGCGCCCGGGTCGTGACGAAACCAGGGGTGTCCCGGGAGCGGACCACGGTCTTTCCCAAGCTCGTGGCGAAGGTTCGGGCGGCCTCCACCACCTCCGGGCGGGTCGTGTGGCCGGGGATCAGCTCGACCAGCGGCATCTGGAGGACCGGGTTGAAGAAGTGGAGCCCCACGAGTCGGCCCGGGTCCTTGAGCTCCTGACCGATCGCGGTGATCGGTAGGGAGGAGGTGTTGGAGGCGAAGAGCGCGGCTGGCTGCGCGGTCGCTTCGAGCTCCCCGAACAGCCGACGCTTGAGACCCAGATCCTCGGAGGCGGCTTCAATGATCACCTGGGCGGCGTCCGCCCGACGTAGCCCGATCGCGACCTCGATCCGCTGGAGGGCCGCCGTGCGCTCGCCCGGTCCGATCTGCCTGCGTTCCACCGCGTGGTCTAATGCGCGCGTCGCGTTCGCCAGACCACGAGCGGCCAGCTCCTCCGTTATGTCCTCCAGCGTGACCGGGTAGCCGGCCAGAGCACACTGGGCCGCAATCCCACTGCCCATGATCCCCGCGCCAACGACGAACACTCGCTTGCGGACCGATGCGCGCGGGTCACTCGCGCTGGCTAACGGCTCGGTGGCTTCGTTCATGCGGTCTCCGGGGCGGAAGGCACGGCCCCCCGTGCGACCTGCAGGTATTCGCACGCGCGGCAGAGGTCGGAAGAAGCAGGCTCACCGCACGCCCGGCACCGGTTCGGGGCTCCGGCGCCGTCGTCCTCCAGCCATCGCGTGACCAGGCGTTGATGGGTGCGCAGCAGCGATTGTCGGGTTCCGGGCTGCGCCTCTTCGAGTTGCCAGACGATGTCTCGGAACAGGTTCCGCGCCGCGCGCGTGGCGTGCGGGCACTCCCCGTGGTCGAACGGGAGCCCCCGCAACCGGGCATAGAGGAACACTTCCCGTTCGGGGACTCCGGCCAGGGGCGCGATTCGCGGCACTAGGCCCGGTTGCCGAACCCGGTGGGGGGCCATACGCACGAGCCGGTCGAGGTCGCCCCTCACCAAGTTCATGAGGACGGTCTGGGCGAGGTCATCGAGGTTGAAACCCAGGACGAGCGCGTCCGCCCCGACCGCGCGGGCTCCCCGGTTCAGGAGCTGGCGCCGCCATACCCCGCAGAACGAACACGGAACCGTGGACGGCAGGTCGCGTGCGGTACGGTCGGTGGTCGTCCCGAGTTCCGCGGAAGCGTGTACGACGTGGTGGTCCACCCCGAGCGACTCCGTCAGGCGTCGCGCCGCTTCCAGAGTCTTCGGCCGATAACCTGCGATCCCCTCGTCGACGCTCACGGCCACGAGACGGACCGTCGGCCGGCGCCGAAAGTACCGGTGGACGAGCGCGAGGGCCACGGCCGAGTCCTTGCCGCCGGAGAGCGCCACGGCCACCGTACCGTGGCCGAACCGGGGCAGCTGGGCGTGTACCTCCCGGCGGACGCGCTCCTCGACCGAGCCGGCGAAATGGTCCGCGCACAGGTGGGTGCCTCGGTAGGGTTGGTCGATGACGGCGGGGACGTCGCACGAGGAACACTGCACGCGCGTCGCAACGAATCCCGGCTATTTGAGACCGGAGCGGGAAAGCTCGTTCCAGTGCGCGCATACGATTATTAGGCGAATTCCGGCCAACGAACGTCGATGGCGTCCTCGTCGCCCCTCGCGCGCAGCGGGGGCATCGCTCGAAAACCGCGAGACGGGCCGCCCGGTCCCGGCGAGGACGGGATCTTCAGCGTCCCGGAACTCGTGGGGCGTTTCCAGCGAATGCTCCAGGCCCAGGAGCGCAGTCCATGCACGGTCAAGCAGTACGGGCACATCGCCCGGACGTTCCTCTCCTTTGCCCAAAAACCCCTGGAGGAGGTCACGCTGCGGGACCTCGAATCCTACCGCGAATACCTCGTGCTCCAGCGGCACTACTCGAAGAACTCCCTGTACACCACCGTCCGCGGGCTGACGTGCCTGTTTCGGAGCTTCGGCTACTCGGTCGCCGACCAGCTCGAGCCACCGCGTCGACCCGAGCGGCTCCCTCGCTACCTCGGCGAAGAGGAGATGCATCGCCTGTTCGAGGCCGTGCGGTCCTCCCCCCGCGACAACGCGATCGTCCATGTCCTCGCGTTCGCCGGACTGCGGGTCGGGGAACTGTGTCATCTGCTGATCGAGGACATCGAGTTCGAACGGAACATCCTGCACGTGCGCTCGGGCAAGGGCGACAAGGACCGGGAAGTCGTCCTCGAGGACCGAACCCGCGCTGCGGTGGACCGGTACCTTACCGAGCGGACGCTCGCCGGCGATTCGAACTCCCGGTTGTTCCCGGTCGGCACCGTCACGGTCGAGCGGATCGTCCGGCGCGCGGCGCAGGCCGCCGGGATTCCCCGCCGGGTGACCCCGCACATGCTCCGCCACACCCTCGCGACCGCGCTCCTGTCCCGGGGGTGCGACATCCGCTACATCCAGAAGCTACTAGGCCACGCCTCCGTGGCCACGACCCAGATCTATACGCACGTCGACACCCAGGCGCTCCGGGACGCGTACCAACGGGCGAAGCCGCAGTATTAACCGCCGGCGTGCTCGGGCCCGACCGTGCCGTCGGATTCGTTCGAGGTCGCGATCCTCGGAGCCGGGATCGCGGGCTGCGCGCTCGCCTATCATCTGGTGGAACAAAAGGTCGGACCCATCGTAGTCTACGACCCCCGAACGCCGTCCGCCGGGGCGACCGGGCGCGCCGCGGGCATCGTGACCGAGCAGCTCTGGAACTCTTGGGACGTCGCGGTGGCGCGGGAATCGAAGGTCGAGTACGCGGCCCTCGCCCGCCGGTGGGACCCGTCCGCGTACTCAACGAACGGGTTCGCGCGGTGGACCCACGACCCCGCGGCCGAGACCGCTCTCGCCGAGGCGGTCGAACGGCTCCACGGCTGGAAGGTCTCCGTGGAGCGGCTGGAACCCGACGAGCTGTCCCGACGGGTCCCGTGGGGGCGCTTCGACGACGTGCGAGGTGCGATCTGGAGCCCGGACGACGGGATCGTGACCCCGAGCGCGATGACCGAGATCTACGCCGAGGTCGCTCGCCAGGGCGGCGCGGAGTTCTGGTTGGGAACGCCGTTTAAGTCGCTGAGCTGGGCGAATGGCCGCTGGGAACTGACCAGCGCCCATCGAACGGTGCGGGCGGCCCGGGTCGTGGTCGCGGCCGGCGCCTGGACGAAGCAGATACTCCGGCAGGTCGGGCATCCGGTTCCGCTCGCGCCGTACCGGACCCAGGCCGCGGTTCTGAAGCCGTCGGTGCCCTCCGAACAGCTCTTCCCTTCGGTGCACGACATCGACCTCGACGTGTACGTTCGCCCCGAAGCCAACGGCCGGATTCTGGCCGGGGACGGGACCGAGCTGGTCGAGGTCGACCCCGAGACCTTTCGGCCGGGCGGCGACGAGTCGTTCGTGACCCATCTCGCGGAGAGTTTCGAGCAACGGTTCCCCGGATGGGCCGACGCCGAGCTCGTGCGTGCGTGGGCCGGCGTTTGTGCCTCGACCCCGGACCGCCGGCCTCTGGTGGGCCCGATCCGCGGCGCGGAAGGATTGTTCGTCGTCGCCGGATTCAACGGCTTCGGCGTCATGCGGGCCGGCGGGGTCGCCCGGCGCCTGGCCGGAGTGCTGGCGGTAGGGGCGGGCTCCCCGTCGGGGCTCGAGTCCCTGGCACCCGTCCTGCCGGAGCGTTTCGGACCGGACGTCCCCCCCTTCCAACCCCGCCCCGGGTTCACTCTCGAGGGAGGCAGTGACCCTCGTTTCTGACGCGATGGCCATCGCCCGGGAGGGCATCCGAGCGGTCGACCCCGCCCGGGCCGTGCACCGGAGTCTCGAGCGGACGACGACCGGCTTACGACTGGGCCATCATCGGCTCCAACCCGGGCCCGGAGGGCAACTGCGTTTGGTCGCGATCGGTAAGGCCGCGAGCGCGATGGTCGACGCGGCCGCCCGGGTGGTGGGTTCCGGGACGTCCGGCATCGCCGTGACCCCGCAGGGGTACCCCGCGACCCAGTCTTCCATCCCGGTAGTGTTCGGCTCCCACCCGGTGCCCGACCGACGTAGCTTCCAGGCCGGCAAGGCAGTCCTGGAGTTTGTCCGGGCCACGCGCGTGTCGGACGCGGTCCTGTTCCTCATATCGGGAGGAGGGTCCGCGGTTGCCGAAGTTCCGGCGGGCTCACTCCGACCCCACGAGCTTTCCCGGACCACCCAGGAACTGCTCGCCTCGGGGGCCCCGATCGGAGCCATGAACGCCATCCGCCGACACATTTCCGCGCTCAAGGGCGGCCAGCTCGCCCTCGCGACCCCTGCCCGGTACCGTGCTACCCTGGCACTGAGCGACGTCGTCGGGGACGTTCCGGCCGACATCGCCTCGGGACCGACCGTGGGGGACCCGTCCACGTTTCGGGACGCGCTGTCGGTCGCCCGACAGTATCGGATGACCTCCCGACTTCCGACCCGCGTGCTGCGCCATCTCGAGGGTGGGGTCGCCGGGCGGGTTCCTGAGACACCGAAACCCGACGACCCGAGGCTCCGGGGGATGTCGTTCGTGCTCGCGGCGACCAATCGCATCGCCTTGGAGGCCGCCGCGACCGAAGCCCGGCGCCGCCGATATTCGGTGCGGATCGTCTCCCGCCACGTCACCGGAGAGACGCAATCGACCGCACGTGAATTCGCTCAGAATCTCCTCCGTCCACGGTCGTCGCCGCGATTCCGGTCGAGGGGCATCCTCTCGGGCGGGGAAACCACCGTCACTCTGGGAAAGCGTCCGGGGCTCGGCGGCCGTAATCAAGAGTTCTGCCTGGCCGCGGCCCAAGAGATCGCGGGGCGCGCCGCGGTAGTGCTCTCGGTGGGGACGGATGGGATCGACGGGCCGACCGACGCCGCCGGCGGTTGGACCGACGGCCGGTCGATGGAGCGCGCACGACGTCGCGGGGTCGACGTCGAGGCTGCGCTCCTCGAGCACGCGAGCTATCCGGCGCTGGCCGCTCTCGGGAGCCTCGTCCGCACCGGACCGACCGGGACGAACGTAATGGACCTGCACATCGGGCTCGTGCGGTCCCGGGTCAGTCCGGATACGGAGGGAAGTACTCGGCGGAGTGCGGCTCCTTCCAGTCGACGTAGACGCTCTTGAGCTGAAGGTAGTCTCGGACCCCCCACACCGTGCCCTCGCCGCCGAGGCCGCTCTGGCGGAATCCGGCGTGATACCCCTGGGGAGTTTCGGGTCCCACCCGGTTGACGTACGTCTCGCCGAATCGCAGCTCTCGAATCGCCTGTTCCGCCCGGGACAGGTCCCGCGTGAAAACGTAGCTCGAAAGTCCATAGCGGCTCGTGTTCGCCCGGTCGATCGCCTCATCCCAGTCGGAATACGTCAGCAGGGGAAGGACCGGCCCGAAGACTTCCTCCCGCGCGATCGCGTTCTCTTCGGTGACGTCGGTGAGAACGGTCGGCTGGTAGAACGCTCCCTTGGACAACGCTCCAGCGCTCGGGGCACTCCCTCCCACCACAACCTTCGCCCCGGCGGCAATGGCCTCTTGCACATCCTTGGAGACCGCCTCGCGCGCGCCGAGGGAGTAGAGAGGTCCGATGTCGACCCCCGAGCGAAGACCCGGGCCGACGCGCAGCTGCGCCACGAGGGTACTGACCTTGGTCTGGAACTCGGTCGCCACTCGGTCGTCCACGTAGCATCGTTCCGCGGCGATGCACGCTTGACCCGCGTTCCAAAAGCGCGCCCAGACGGTGGCCCGGGCAGCCCAATCCAGGTCCGCATCCCTCCCGACGAGGACCGGAGCCTTTCCTCCCAACTCGAGGAGGCACTTGACCACCCCGGGGGCCGCGAGTCGCAGCACTTCGACCCCGCTGGCCGTGGAGCCGGTGAGCGTGACCGTGCTGCACTGCGGGTGCTGGATGAGTGCCGGTCCGGTCTCCGCACCCGGTCCCGTGACCACGTTGAGAACCCCCGGCGGGAGCCCCGCGTCGCGCAAGACCCCGGCGATCAACAGGGAAGAGAGCGGGGTGTTGCTCGACGGTTTGAGCACCACCGTGTTTCCTCCGAGGAGGGCGGGGGCGAGCTTGCGGGTCACGGTGGCGGCCGGAAAGTTCCACGGCGTGATCGCCACCACGACCCCCCGCGGCAGCCAGAGGAGGCGCATCGTCTGGCCGGTGGGAAGGCCGGCAATCTCCTCGCCGGACAGCGTTCGGGCGAACGCGGGATAGTACTCCAGATTGTCGATCGCTCCGTCCACCTCCGAGCGACTTTCGTAGAGGACCTTGCCCATCTCGCGCGTGATGAGCTGGGCCAGCTCCTCGCGCCGAGCGAGCAGCCGTTCGGCCCCTCGCCGGAGGATCTTGGCCCGTTCGGCCGCTCCGATCGCCTCCCAACCCGGTTGTGCTTTCGCAGCGGAATCCATCGCGCTGCGGGCGTCGTCCCGCGATGCCCGGGCCACCCTTCCGACCAGCGAGCCGTCGGCGGGATCCCGCACGTCGATCGTGGCCCGGTCTCCGACAGGGACGGTGGCGTTGTCCAGGAGAAATCCCGAGGTGAGGGGCGTCGACATACGCCCCGAAGGTCTCGGCCGCCTATACCATCGACCGACCGCTCACTCGGCTCGGCGCAGCCGTTCGAGTTTCTCGAGGAACTCGACGCCCTCACCACTGGTCATCGGCCGACCGTCCTCGCGACGTAGCTCGAGGCCGGCGTGGCTGCAGGCTTGTTCGGGGGTCTTGCCCTCCAAGAGGGCGCGGACGGCGACCTGCTCGCGTCGACTGAGACCCAGCCCACGGACCTGAAACTCCTCGAAGGCCTCGAAGGCGATCGGGCACACGACCTGCCCGAGCTTCCCTATCTCGGCGGCGTACAACCGGATCTCCTCCTGAGCGTGGGGATCCAGACGCAGCGATAGGAAATGGAACAGGTTCCAAAGATTCGTCTTCCAGTACCACTGAGTGTAGTACGCGACGGGGAGGAGCAGCCGGGCGGTTTCGCGGGCCACGCCTTCCCCGAGCGCTCGTGTGTAGGACGCGTACGCGTCCTTCGACACGCGTTCGAGATCGCTGCGGAACCGTTCCACCACGTCGGTGGGAAGGGCGTCGCCTCGTCCCTGGCGGTTGCGGGTCGACTGGTGGCGAATCTCCTCCGGCGGGGGGATCTCGTATTCGTCTGGAACGATAGAATACCGGGCCGAATGCTCATTGAACGAGCCCGTTCGATGTCGGATGAACTGGCGAGCGACGAAGATCGGCAGTCGGACCAAGAACTTGTATTCCACCATCTCGAAGGGCGTCGTGTGGCGGTGTCGCATCAGGTACCGGATGAGGCCCCGGTCGTCGCGTACGCTCTTGGTGCCGGCGCCGTAGGAGACGCGAGCTGCCTGAACGATGGCCGAATCGTTGCCCATGTAGTCGACCAGCGCGACGAACCCGTGGGAGAGTACCGGCTGTCGTACTCCGATCAATCGGTCCGCGTCGGCCACGCTCGGGCGCACCATCGGGCTCTCTGCGGCCGACACCAATCGTCCCGGAGACTGCGAAGGGAATAAAGACGACGCGATGCCGTGACCGATTCGGGCGTGAGCAACCGACCCGGGTGCCCTCGAAACCCTTAGGTCCGCCACCGATTCGGGTCCATTCCAGGGTGGGCGGCGTGGCGCGCATCTTCGTTGGCATCGCCTGGCCGTACGCCAACGGTCCGTTCCACATCGGGCACCTGGCCGGCGCGTATCTGCCCGGGGACATGTTCGCGCGGTACCACCGGCTTCGCGGTGACGAAGTCCTGATGGTGTCGGGATCGGACATGCACGGCACCCCGACCCTGGTGACCGCCGAGAAGGAGGGGGTCACGCCGGCGGAGATCGCGGGGCGGTACGACGCCGTCAACCGAGCCGCGTTCGAGAAACTCGGGTTCTCTTTCGACCTCTTTACGAGCACCCACACGCTCGTGCACGAGCGCACCGTACAGGAGGTGTTTCTCGCCCTGCTCGAACACGGTTTCGTCCACCGTCGTACCGAAGAAGGCGCCTACTGCCCGAAGCACCGGCGATTCCTGCCCGACCGCTACCTGGTCGGAACATGTCCGCATTGTGGATTCGAGAGCGCACGGGGCGACGAGTGCGACCACTGTGGCCGACCGGTCGAACCCCGGAAGCTGGGGTCTCCGCGCTGCTCGCTCTGCAGCACACCCGCCGAGTTCCGCCCCTCGGAGCATTTCTACCTCGAGCTCGACCGTCTTCAACCGCAGCTGAGCGACTACATCGGACGTCAGAAACACTGGCGCGCCGGCACGTTGCGGGTGGCCGAGAACTTCCTGACCGAGGGGCTGCACCCCACGCCGATCACCCGGGACCTCGAATGGGGGGTGCCGATCCCGTTGGACGGCTACGATTCCAAGCGGTTCTACGTCTGGTTCGACGCGGTCATCGGGTACCTTTCCGCGTCCAAGGAATGGGCGATCCGCTCCGGCCGTCCGGAGGCTTGGCATCGGTACTGGGACGACCGGGAGCCCGTGCGCCAGTTCTACTTCGTGGGCAAGGACAACAAGTTCTTCCACACGATCATCTGGCCAGGAATGCTGCTCGGGGTCGGGGGGCTGCAGCTCCCCTACGACGTTCCGGCCAACGAGTGGCTCCTCATCGAAGGAGAGAAGGTCTCCAAGTCAAGGACCGGAGACGTGAACGCCTTCGTTCCGTCGCTCCTGGAGCACTTCGCTCCGGATGTCATTCGATTCTACGCCGCGCTCCTGGCCCCCCAGAACCACGACACGGAGCTCGACTGGGCGGAGTTTCAGAAGGTCCGGGACGAGATCCTCGCCAATCAGTATGGGAACTTGGTCCAGCGGACCTTGGTATTGGTACGCGACAAGTGCTCCGGGAAGGTACCGACCCCTCCGGAGGGTTGGGGCCCTGGCCACGGCGCCGTCGGGGAACGGATTCGATCGGCGCATGCGCGTATCACCGAAGAGTACGAGCACGTTCGACTGAAGGAGGCCCTCGATGCCGCGCTGGAGGAGGTCCGCGAAGCGAACCGTCGATTCCACGACGCTCAGCCCTGGCGGTCGGAGGGGCCCGATCGGTCCCAGACTCTGTACGAAACGCTCTGGCGGCTGAAGGCGCTCGCCACGTGGCTGTCTCCCGTGCTCCCTTTCTCCAGTGCCGAGGTGTTTCGCATGCTCGGGTTCCCCGATCCGCCGGGTCCAGGGGATTGGGACCGGGCGCTCGAGCCCGTGCCTCCCGGCCAGACCCTGGGAAGAGTTCAACCGCTCTTCCCTCGCACCGCCCCGAGCTCCGGTCCGGCGCCGGTAGCGACCGCGCTCCCCCCGCCTCCCGCCGGGCCGCCGCCCCTCGCCGCGCAAGCGGGTGTCGTGCGTAGCGTTGCGGTCCACCCGTCCGCCGACAAACTGTACATCCTCGAGCTGGACATCGGGGAGGAGCATCCCCGCACCGTCGTCGCCGGGCTTCGCTCGTCCTATACGCCGGAGCAGCTCGCGGGCCGTCGGGTAGTTCTCCTCGGCAATCTCGCGCCCCGCACGATCCGCCGGATGACCTCTCAAGGAATGGTGCTCGCGGTCGATCACGGGGACCGGGCGGTCCTCTTGGCGCCCCCCGAGGGAGTTGCGCCCGGCACCTTCGTCGCCGGTAGTAGCCCGGCGGACCGCACCATCTCGTACGACGAGTTCGCGTCGATTCCTCTGGTGGTGGCGCAGGTCACCGGCCCCGCACCGCAGGGCGGTCGAATCGTGGACGTGGGAGGCCGGCCGGTGACCGTGCCCGGTGATTGGACGACAGGGACACTGGTGGTCGTCCGTCTTCCGATGAGCGGAGCGGACGTCGGGGAACTGCTGGCGTTCGGCCCCGGTCAACCCGCGGTCCCCTCCGAGACCGTGGAGCCCGGAGCCAAGGTGCGATGACCGACCCGATCCGCGTTGACCTCCACGTCCACTCGCTCCACTCGCCGGATTCACGCCTCACGCTCGACGAGATCGCCGGACGTCTATCGTATGCCGGTCTGAGGGGATTCGCGGTCACCGACCACAACAGCGTCGCGGGCCATCGCGAGCTGCCAGCGCTACGAGCCCGGTATCCTGGGTACTTGATCGTACCGGGAATCGAAGTATCGACTCGCGAGGGTCATCTCCTCGTCTACGGAATCGCGGACGTTCCGCCTCCCCGTCGTCCCATTGAGGAGACACTACGATGGGCCAACGAGCACGGAGGGGTCGCGGTGCTCTCCCACCCATTCCGTCTCTCGCACGGCGTGGGAAGGCGGGTCGCTGAGTCGGCCGCGGTACCCGCGTTGGAGACGGTTAACGGGCATTCCTCGGCCATAGTCAACGCGAAGGCGGAACTGGTGGCCGCCCGACGACACCTCGGCTCCACCGGGGGCAGCGATGTTCACGAAATCACCGACCTGGGCCGGGCGTTCACGGAGGTCCCGGCGGAGACCGAATCGGTCGAGGAGCTGCTGGAGGCGATTCGACGTGGTCGCACTTCGGGCGGTGGGGAGTCGCTGCGTTGGCCCGGTCGGCTACGATTGGTGTTTCGCACCGCCGGGCTGAGGGTGGCCCGAGGCTTCCGCCCCGTCTGATCGACCCACCTCCGCCCCGAGTGCTTTAAACCGTGGTCCCCTGCCGTTCGCCGTGCCGAGGTGGCAGAATGGTTAATGCGACGGACTGCAGATCCGTTTCCTGGGGGTTCGATTCCCTCCCTCGGCTTGGGATTCTGCGGGAGCGCCATGGTCATCGAGCGGGGTCCTCCCCGCCTCGCCATTGAGGGATTCCGGGGGAAGGGAGCAGGAGCGCACGGAATTCCGCGTCAGTCCGTGGGGGGTTCCCAGAGCTCAATTCGATTCCCTTCCGGGTCCTCGATCCACGCGAACTTGCCGAACTTGGAGTCCTCTCGACCCAGGACCTTTACCCGCTCCTTCCGGAGCGTCTCTAACAGCTTGGTGAGGTCGGTCACCCGGTAATTGAGCATGCACTCCTGCCGGCGGGACCCGAAGTACTTCGTGTCCGCGGGGAACACGCCCCAGACCGTTTGACCCTTCGTGCCGCTCTTGTCGAGAGATTTCCATTCGAAGATCGCCACCCCTTCCGGGCTGGCCGGCAGGTCGAGATGAGCGCGGTACCACGCAGCGAGCTTCTTGGGGTCGTCCGCGCGGAAGAAGACACCACCCAGTCCAGTGACCCGCTTCCTTGCCATGCCACCGTAGACGATGTTCCGCGCATCAGGGTTTCGCGTGGCGGCCGGCCCGCCACCGTGGGCGACCGTTCTTCACCTACCGGGGGAGGGGACTCGGCACGTCCTCGAACCAATGTTCGCGGGCCGGAGCACCGACGACGGTGGGCCGCAACCCAACGACGGGTCGAGGCTCCCCGTTCCCGTGGGAGGCTCGCCGTTCACATCGCCCGGGAGGCCCGGGTGGTGGCGGGGTGGACCCCGGACTTGACGACCAGCACCGAACATCGGGCGTGGTGCAGAATCCCATCCGATACGCTCCCCAGGAAGAACCGGCCCGCGTCCGAGAGACCCCGGGAGCCCACCACGATCAGGTCCGGCGCGTGCTTCTCCGAGTACTCGAGGATCCGGTCCACGGGGTCGCCCTCCAGCAGCACGGAATCCACGCCCGAGATCCCCTTCTTGGCTACCTCAGCCTTGGTCGAGGCCAGCATCCGTCGCGCCCCCTCGATCGCCTCGGCGACCGAAGCGCCCGGCGGCATCTCGATCCCGTACGCCGCCGCCATCACCGGGATCACGCACGCCAGCGTCACTTTCGCGGCATTCTTTTCGGCGATTTCGACCGCTTGGTCCAGCGCGGCCATGGAGGGCTTGGTGCCATCGTAGGCAACGAGAATCGACTTGAGCGCCATCGCACTGAGGAGGTTCCCCGGGTTGATATCCGTTGGGGCCCCGCCCGCGTTTTGCGGGGCAGCGCGGCGCCCCAAGGGCGATATTGCCGACGTTCCTTCCCCTGGATGTGAAGGCCCTCGTACTGATAGGTGGGTTCGGGACCCGACTGCGCCCGGTCACCTACAGCGTCCCGAAGCAGTTGATCCCGATCGCGGGGAAACCGATGCTCTACCACGTCCTCGACCTCCTGCCTCCCGACGTCGAAGAGGTGGTCCTCGCTACCGGATACAAGTCGGACCAGATCGAGGCGTTCGTCCGTGCTCACCCCACCCGCTGGCCGATTCGGATCGTCCCCGAGGCCGAGCCGCTCGGGACCGGCGGCGGGATGAAGAACGCCAGCGCGGGGATGTCGGACCCGTTCTTCCTGATGAACTCTGACGTCATCGCCCGGGTGGACCTGCGTTCGGTCGCCGAGCGCCTCTCGGTCGGCGGAGGAATGGGCGTCATGACCCTCGCGGAGGTCGAGGACACCCGGCCGTACGGCGTCGCCGCCCTCGGGCCGGACGACCGGATCATCCAATTCGTGGAGAAGCCGGAACCGGCGGCCGCGCCGTCGCATTGGATCAATGCAGGTCTCGGGGTCTGGCGCCGCGAGGTGCTCGACCGGATCCCGGCAGGGAAACCCGTGAGTTTCGAACGGGAGATCCTTCCCGGCCTGCTCGATGCCGGCGTCCAGGGGTTCCGACTATCCCACTACTGGGACGACGCGGGGACCCCGGCGCGGCTCCTGCGATCCCAGCGACTCCTGTTCGACGACGGTCGCGCCGAACGCACGAGCCTGCCGAGCGGTGCTCTGGGCCGTGGTCCGGTGGCCGCGCCGCTCGGCACGAGCGCCCGCGGCGCGTCGTTCGGACCGTACGTCACGCTGGGCTCGGAGGTTTCGATCGAGGCGGGAGCCCATATCGAGAACTCGATCATCATGGACGGTGTTCAGGTGGAGCGGGATGCGCACGTGAGCGGCAGCGTCCTCGGCCCCAAGGTTCGCGTGAAGGCGGGCCATCGGCTCTCCGACCAGGTGATCGGCGAAGGCGCCGAGGTCTGATCGGGTTACGCGGCCGGCCCGGTCACGATCACCTTGACCGAGTCCTCCGGGCGACCTGCGAGGCGGAACGCCTCCCCGATCTGGCCGAGGGGGATGCGGTGAGAAACGAGGTCGGCGAGGTTCAGCGCGCCCGACGCGACCCGTCGGTGGACCTCGGCGATGTCCGTCTCGGTCGTCGCGTAGCTCGGCACGACCCGCACCCCCTGGAGGTACAGGGCCTGCAGGTCGACGTCGAGACGGCTGCCCGCCTCGGGGAGGCCGAACAGATTGACCGTTCCCCCGCGACGTACAAGCTCGGTCGCGGACCGCGCGACTGATGGGTGACCGGTCGCCACCACCGCGAGGTCGACCCCGCGGCCGTTCGTCGCGCGTTCGACCGCGGTGCGCGCAGCGCCGGCATCGCGCGGGTCGGTCGTGAGGTCGATCCCACCGCGCTCGGCGGCCGCGCGTCGGCGCGCGGCGACCTCAGATCCTCCGACCCATCCGGCGCCGAGGGCACGCGCGAGACGGGCGTAGAGCAGTCCGACCGGACCTAGTCCGAGGATGAACACCGACCCTCCTTCCGGAAGGCCGACCCGGCGGATTGCGGTCAGGGCGCATCCCGCCGGCTCGAGCAGAGCTCCGGACCCCCACTCCACGTTGTCGGCGAGCCGGAGCACCGCATGTCGGTCGACGTTCTCCTTCGGGACCCGGAACGTTTCGGCAAACCCTCCGGGGTCCAGGTTCGTTTTCGAGTACGTGGGGCAGAACGTATAGTCGCCCCGAGCGCACACTTCGCAGGTATAGCACGGAACGTGATGGTGGACGAAGACGCGGTCGCCCGGGGCGAGGCCCGAGACCCCAGCGCCCAGCGTGGCGATCCGGCCCACCGGTTCGTGACCGATGACGCCCGCGGTCCGGTAGTTACCCCGGACCTTCTCCAGGTCGGTGCCGCAGACCCCACATGCCGCGAGCGAGACCGTGACCTCGCCCGGGCCGGCGACCGGCACCGGGCGTTCCTCGAGGACGACCGAACCGATCGGGCCGAGCCGGCCGAACTTCATGCCTGAGCGCGCGCCGCCCGGATCGCGGCGTCGACGATCTCGATCGCCTCGTCGATCTCATCGCGCTGGACGATGAGCGGCGGAATGTAGCGGATCGACGACTTGCCGCAAGGTAGCAGGATGAGGCCGCGGCGATACGTCTCCTCGATCACTCGGTCACGGAGTTGGACCGCCGGTTCCTTCGTGCGTCGGTCCTTGACGAACTCGGTCGCGGTCATGAGGCCGAGGCCGCGAACGTCTCCGATCTCCGGGTGCCGATCGGCCAGCTCGCGGAGACGGGAGAGGAGGTACTCTCCCTGGAGACGCGCGTTGTCCAGAAGATGGTCCTTCTCGATGACGTCCATGGTCGCCATCGCCGCGGCGGTCGCGACCAGGTTCCCTCCGAACGTGTTCGAATGCGAGCCCGGGACCGTGTAATCGAGCTTGGTCGGAAACACGACCGCGCCCATCGGCAGGCCGCCCCCGAGCGCCTTGGCCATCGTGACGATATCCGGCACGATGCCATGGTGCTCGATCGCGAACCACTTGCCGGTGCGTCCCATGCCGGCTTGGACCTCGTCGTCGATGAACAGGATGCCGTGCTCGTCGGTGATCGACTTGATCGCGCGATGCCAGCCCGGGGGCGGCACGACGTAGCCTCCCTCCCCCATCACGGGTTCCGCGAGGAACGCGGCCACGTCGTCCGGTGGGATGGCCGTCTGGAAGTAGAGTTCCTTGAGGATCTTCGCGCAGTAGAGGTCGCAGCTCGGGTATTCGAGCTTGTAGGGGCAGCGATAGCAGTACGGTGCCGGAATGTGGGTGCCTCCCCCCACGAAGGGGGCGTACCGCGCGCGTTGGACGGGCTTCGAGGCGGTCATCGACAGCGAACCCATGGTCCGCCCGTGGAAGGCCCCCAGGAGGCCGATGACGATGGGGCGCTGACGGTTCCAGCGGGCCAGCTTGAGCGCCGCCTCGGCGCTCTCCGTGCCACTGTTGGTGAAGAACACCTTCTTGGGGAAGTCGCCGGGGGTGAGATGCGTCAGGCGGTCCGCGAGCCGCACCTGGTTCTCGTAGTAGAAATCGGTTCCCGCGAAGTGCGTGAGTCGTCCGGCCTGCTCGCGGATCGCCCGTACAACATCCGGATGCGAGTACCCGACCGCCTGGACCGCCACTCCCGACGCAAAGTCCAGGAGGCGGTTGCCATCGACGTCGGTGATCCAGACCCCGCTACCCGACGCCGCAACGACCGGGGAGGTCTTCGTGCTCGTCATCAGATACTGCCGGTCGAGGGCCACGATCCGCTGGGCGTTCGGACCCGGGATCGGCGTGCGGAGCAGTACACCCCGCTTCGGGGTGCCGGTCGGTTCGGGGGAAGGCGGAGGCACCGGGGACGGGGCGGTCTGGCTCATGAGGTCACCGTGGGCAGAAAGCCGGCGGGACCGTATAGGATTCTCGGTCGGTCGTGCGGCTCTGCGCCTCCTATGGAACGTCTGCTTTTATGGGCCGCGGGCCGGGTCGCCCGCCGTCCATGGATTCCCGGGCCGATCGCACGGAGCAAGAGGAGGCCGAGACGGCACCGATCCGTGAACTCGTCCCGGCCCGGGCGGTGCTGACGGAGCTGGCCCGCGGGTTCCTGTTGGTCCACGAGTCCAACCCGGAACGAGCCCTCCGGTTCGCCGAAACGTTCCTGCGGGAGCAAACCGGACGACTCGCACCGGCCCCCGCGACACCCATGCCCAAGGTTACGAGGGCGCGGCTCGCGCTCGGCCGGTTCCCGCGGGGGGCCATCGAGCCGTCCCAGACCTCTGCGCGGCCCGACTCCTTCTGAGCCGAGACCGGCCGGCTCGCTCCCGTACTTCCATATAGGCGGCGAAGTCTCTCGGAAAGCTCCGTCGGGTCAGGCCGATTCGGACCCCGGTCCGGTCTCCAAAGTACGACCCCGGGCAGACCAGCACCGAGGCGGCGAGGGCCTGCCGAGCCACCGAGTCTCCGTCCACGTTCGGGACCCGGTCGAAGAGTACGGGAGCGACGGGGGCGAGCACCTCGGGCAGCTCAGCGTGCAGCGCGGCTAGGTTTCGCTGCAATATCGCGCTCACGTCCCGTCGTATCCGGGGGAGGGCGTGGAGGCAAGCCAACGCCCCCGCAGTGGAGTAGGGCGACAATTCATCATGGACGAGGCCGTGGAACCGTGCATACTCCTCGACGTCCTCTTCGGGGGTCACGACGAAACCCACGCGCAGGTCATCGGCCCCAAAGAACTTCGTGAACGAACCGATGGTCCAGCAGTGGGGTCGGTTCTGGGTCGCAATGGAATCGCGACCGGAAAATTCTCGGAACGTTTCGTCCACGACTACGTCGCCGACCCCGTCGGTCCAGCGGTCGAGCTCGGAGGAGGTCCACAGATGGCCCTCGGGATTCCGTGGTTGGGATAGTACGCCGATCGCCGCCGGTGCCATGGAGTCGGTCGGTTCGAATCCAGCCCAGCGGGCCGTGTCGAACAGTGGGGGATACTCGGGGTACCGCACCCGACATCGACGTGAACCCGCGTGATTCCTGCGGGCAAGGAAGAACAGGACGCCGGCATTCCCTTCCGTGGCCCCGTGGGTGAGGAACATTCGCCGCGGGTCAACCCGGAGGCTCCGGGCGAGTTCGGTGCACAGATCGACGGGGCTGGCAGACCGGATCGAGCGCCGGGCCGGAAGAGGGTGGCGGATCGACCCGACCATTCCACTGGTCCCGAGGTTGTGCCGGCATTCGACGTGGGTATCGATCCAGTCGGCGAGTGGGAATTTCACAGTTCCCCTAGTACCCGCTGGCTAAGGAACTCGCGCATCGTCCGAAGGGTTCGCGGCGTCGACCAGGTTCGTGCGATCCCTCCCCGGCCGGGCGCTCCAGGGAAAGGAATCGTCTCTGGGCGCCACTGGAGCCGAAATCTCAAGAACGAGAACGGGACCTCCGCGGTCGATGTCGCCGCACCGGACCGCCGGACCGTCGGTTCAGATCGGTCCTAACGGCCGGATCATCGCACTCTCGGCCGCGTGGTTCTCGGACGGAGCCCGTCGCCGGGTGGAGGCGCGTCGTCTCGCGCAATGCGTCGAATGCGGTGAGGGGCTTGCCAGCCACCGTACGCCCTACTGCTCCCGCCGCTGCCGCTGGAAGTTCCACGGCCACTACTTCTGGGACTCGGCTCGATCGTACACGATGTTGCGCGACCGGTACACGTGCCGGATCTGCGGGCAGCGCAAGCGGGCTCGCGAACTGGATGTCGACCACATCGTGGAGATCGCCCGCGGCGGGGCCTCGCTCGAGTACTCGAACCTGCAGACCGTGTGTCGGGTGTGCCACCGGGTCAAGACCCGGGAGTTTCTCCGCACGAACGGCTCGGCGAAGGTCGCCGACAGGACCTAGCTGGCTGGTCGTCGGTGGTCGACATCGGCACCATCGAGGGGGCGCGAGAGCTCGGGTCGCTCTGCATCTTGAGGGTCAAGACGGGGTTCCGGCTGCGGAACTTCGACATCGCGTTCCAGGTCCTTCGCAAGTGACCTGGCGTCCGCATCACGCTCGCTCGCCTTCAGGTTTCGAGCTGCCGGGTCAAGTCCTCGGCCGAGAACCCCAAGCCGGTTCCGGTGTTGTAGAGCAGGACCCTTTCGCCCGCGTGCAGCGCGCCATCGCGGAGCAATCTAGGCAGCGCGGCGTAGGGCGCCGCACCTTCCGGTGATGCCGAGATCCCGTGACGACGGGCGAGCGCGCGCATCGCCGAGACGATCTCCGCGTCGGTGACGCGCACCCCGCCTCCCCGAGTAGACCGTACGGCCTCCAGGACCCGCTCCGAAGCGAACGGCGCAGGGACGAGCAGGCCCGGGGCGACGGTATGCGGATTGGGCCAGGGCGTGACCTTGGGCGCGTCTTCCGCCAGCGCCCGGACCACGGGCGCGCACCCCTCGGGCTGGACGGCGTAAAGGCGCGGTGCTCGGTCCATGAGCCCCACCGTCCTCAACTCGGCAAACGCCTTGGCCATGCCCACCAAGCCGGTCCCGCCACCCGTAGGATACACGATCGCGTCGGGGAATCTGTCCGGAAAACTCTGTTCGAAGATCTCGAGGCCCATCGTCTTCTTCCCTTCTACACGATAGGGCTCGCGCAAGGTCGACATGTCGAACGACCCTCGTCCGTTCTCGGCTCGTCGGGCGGACTCCCCGGCCTCGCGGATGGTCCCGGGGACCTCGACCACCTCGGCTCCGTACGACGCGCAGGCCGCCCGCATCGACACTGGGGTCTGCTGGGGGAGGTAAACTCGGGCCCGAAGTCCGGCCCGTGCCGCGTACGCCGAGAGGGCCACCCCGGCGTTGCCGGCGCTGGGGACGAAGAGCGTCTTCACCCCCAGCTCCTTCGCGCGGGAGACGGCCACTGCCATCCCTCGCGCCTTGAACGAACCCGTCGGCAAACCCCCATCATCTTTGAGGTCGACCTCGATGCCGGGCGCCTCTGGGATCGTGCCGAGGGCCAAGATGGGCGACCCGCCTTCGCCGAGGGTCGCGATCGACTCGGACTCTCGGACCGGGAGGAACTCGCGGTAGCGCCACAGGGTCGTCGTTCGACCGGTCAACGCGTTCCTCCAGCGCGCGGCGTCGAGCCGGTCGAGAGCATACGTGGCGAACAGTGCCTGCCCGCACGTGGGACACGTGCCCGCGAGGTGCGAGGATTCGACTTGCGAGCAACAGGCCCGGCACTCGAGCTTCGCGAGCAACGAACCGGTTTCGCCCACGGGGTCGCCCGACCGGGTCGGGGTGGGATAACCTCTTTCTCACAACAGCTTGGAAGGCTGTCCCCGCTCCACCGAACGAGAGTACTCTCGTTCCACCACGTGTTTGAGCAGTCGGGCTGGGCTCCCCCACAAGGTGACCCGCCCGAAGGTCCCCGCCCCCCGACCCACCCCCAGCGCCACGATCGCGCCGCGTTCCCGGTAGCGGTAGGTCTCGAGCGGCATCCCGGTGAGTCGCGCGAGCATGTTTCGCGCGGCAACCCGGGCTTCCGACAGTGCCGCCTGGGCCGTTCCCGGAACCAGAAGACCTGTCGTAGGATCCGCGAATTCTGCCACGTCACCGACCGCGAATACGCCGGGGTGTCCCGGTACCTCGAGGGTCGGCTCCGTGGCGATTCGTCCCCCCTTACCGTGGGGAACGGGGAGCTCCCGAATGATCGCCGGCGCCTCGAGGCCCGCGCACCAGACTGCCACGTCGCATGCGAGCACGGTGCCGTCCTCTAGGTGGACGCGCTGCGGTTCGACCCGAACGACGTTGAGTCCGTGGACTATCGAGACTCCCGCCTTGCGCAGGATGCGCCGGGCGAGTTCGACCAATCGGACCGGGAATCCCGCGAGGAGCGGAAGCGCGCCGGTGAGCAGGAACACGTCCGGGATGCGAACCGGTCCGCCGGTAACCCCCGACCAGTCGGTGGTCGCGATCTCGGCGGCGACCTCGGTCCCGGTCGATCCCCCACCGATAACTACGATGCGGGGTCGTCGCTCGCCGGGGAGGCCGCCTGACGTCCGCTCCACTTCGCGCATGGCCGCGGCCGCGCGCTGGGCACCGGTGAGCCGATAGACATTGTACGTGTTCTCGGGGGCCCCCGGAACGCCGTAGTACGCCGCGACGTTTCCGAGACAGATCGCGAGCGCCCGATAACCAAGGTCCGCGCCGTCGACCCGGACCGTCTTCCGCGCCATATCGATCGAGTCGACGGTTCCCTGACGCAGCGACACCGTCGTGCGGTCGAACACCTTGGCGAGCGGCACCAACCACCGGGCCATGTCCGTGCCCGCACTTGCGATCTGCCCGACCTCATAGAGCTCGGTTCGCAGAACGTGGACCGGATGTCGGTCCACCAGGACGACGCGAACCTCGCCGCGGGAGCGGCGAAGTATCTCTTCGGCGACCGTCAGCCCGGCGTAACCGGCTCCCAACACCACTAGGGGAGCGACTTCGGTAGTCGCGGGTTCCGCCGGCACATGGTAGGGGTGCCGGCCAAGTCCATATGTCTAGCGGGCCGGCGGAGGGCCTCCGTTCTCGCGGAAAAGGAATCCCGGGTCGCCGCGGGATCCGTCTGGTCGGGTCCGCCGTCCGCAACGGACGACCGTCAGAGTGTCGGTCGAGGGGTCGGACGGAGGATTAGTAAGGACCCGCTGTGTCCCCGAGCCGGATGCGACTCTCGGTAGTCCAGTTCGCCCCGCGGTTTCCCGGGCGCGAGGAGAATTGGGAACGCATTCGCCAGTGGGCGGACGCGCTGGACTCCGACATCGTGCTGTTTCCCGAGCTTTCGTCGTGCGGCTACTGCTACCAGGGTCGCGAGGAGATTCGTGGTTACACCGACCCTTCGTCCTCGCTCGCGCCCCTGGCCAAGATCGCCCGCTCTCGAGGGCGGCTGCTGGTCGGGGGGTTTGCGGAGGAAGGGGATGGAGAGTTCTACAACAGCGCCTATGTTGTCTCGCCGGAGCAGACGCAGATCTATCGCAAGATCCATCTCTGGAACAAGGAGAAGCAGATCTTCCAGTCGGGGTCGGATCCCCTCATTATCGATTTCCAAGGGCATCGATTCGGCATCGAAGTCTGCTACGACCTTCAATTCCCCGAACTGGGATCGTACTACTCCCGGGAAGGAGCGGAGGCACTACTGATCCCCATGGCCTGGGCGGAGGAAGCGACCGGTCCGCTCTCCGGCCTGCAGGCCTTCAACCATCTTGCGATCGCGACGGCGTTCTCCCACGGCATCTACGTCGTGGTCGCGAATCGGACCGGGCTGGAACGGGGGTCGAACTTCCCGGGGGAATCGAGCGTCGCCGACCCGCGGGGGCGCCTGCAGCACCTCGGGTCGGAGGAGGGTATCCTGGAGACTCGATTGGACTTCACGCTCCTCAGCGGGGCCAAGCGACCCAACGACCTCAACGACGTGGACTCCGATGCACGCCTGCCGATCGCGGCCCCGTCGAGGTCGACGACCCGGGTCTCCGGAAGGAAGCGGACCCCTCGCCCTCCCCGTTGATCATGCATTCCGTGGGGGAGCGCGGTGCTCGCGCGCCGATCCACGAGCTCCCGGTCTCCTCGGCTTCCGGCGCCCGGGGGTAGTTTCTCGCAGCGAGTCGAGCGACCGAAGTCGGTCGAGGGCCAGGTCCAGCGTCGCTTCATTCTTGGCGAAGACGAAACGGACGAATCGGGCGCCGTCGGACGCCCGCGCAAAGAAACTGCTACCGGGAACGCAGGCGACTCCGCATCGATCGACGAGCGCCATGGCGAACTCCCAATCGTCGAGGATGGGAAAATCCGAGATGTCGACCATCACGTAGTACGCCCCCTCGGGGGGCCCACACCGGAGCCCAAGCTTCCGGAGTTCGGTCACGAATCGGTCGCGCTTGCGCGCGTAGCTATGCACCAGCTTCTCGTAGTAGGAATCAGGGAGGCCGAGCGCGACCTCGGCCGCGACCTGGAACGCATTCGGCGCGCATACCGTCAGGAAATCGTGCGCCCGCCGCATGGCGGTCGCCAGCGTCGTCGGGGCGATCGCCCAGCCGACCCTCCACCCGGTCGCGCTGTACGTCTTCGAGATCCCGTTGATGGTGATGGTGCGCTCGGCCATGTCGCTGAGCGCCGCCAGCGACACGTGACGTCGCCCATCGTAGACGAGGTGCTCGTAGATCTCGTCGGTGATCGCGACCACATCATGATCGACACAGAGGTCGGCGATGAGGCGTAGCTCCTGCGCGGAGAAGACCCGGCCGGTCGGGTTGTTCGGGGTGTTGACGACGATGACCTTGGTCTTCGTCGTGAACGCCGCCTTCAGCTCCTCCGGGTCAAACTGCCAATCCGGCCAGCGGAGAGCAACGTGTCGAGCGTTCGCGCCGCTCACGACAGCATCCGGCCCGTAGTTCTCGTAGAACGGCTCGGTGACCACGACCTCGTCATCGGGATTGACGAGCGACAGCATCGCCGCCATCATCGCCTCCGTGGCGCCGCACGTCACCACGATGTTCTTCTCCGGGTCGGCGTCGATGTGGTTGAAACGATGTGCCTTGACCGCGATAGCCTCTCGCAGGCCCGGAGTCCCCCAGGTGACGGAGTACTGGTTGGCTCCGGAACTGATCGCGTTTCGCGCGGCCCGGCGAACCTCGATCGGCGGCTCAAAATCCGGAAAACCTTGCGCGAGGTTCACCGCGCCGTGGAGGTCTGCGATCCGGGTCATCTCGCGGATGACCGACTCCGGGAACTTCTGGACCCGGTGACTGACCCGGGGGTCCGGTATCTTCAGCGGTAACCGAGGCGACCGTGCGGAGGGGCTCAAGTGCGTCGCGCCGGCTGTCCAGTTCCTTCGCGGCTTAGTCTCTTTGCACAACAGATCGGGCGACGGGAGAACGACGAGAATGGACGGGCCAGCGCCCTCCGCCTGCCCGCCGGGAAGATCGGCATTTCGGCACGCATAAATACCAAGCGCCGATAGGAACGCCTCGTGCGTGGGCTCGGGTCCGAGCCGGCCGCGAGGCCGGCGGTCCGTCCGGGGGACGCCGATGTTCTCCCCGGTGGGTGGTTCTCGTGTCCCCAAAGGATTTGGTGGACCACATGAGTGAAGGGTCGACACCGTCGATGACGCCGGGGGCCTCGACGACCGCGGAGAAATCCGTCTTTGCCCGCAAGTCGAGCGGGCTCGTCAAGGAGCTCGGCGCGTTCGAATCCTTCTCCATCAACCTGATCTCCCTCGGCCCGGGGCCGGCCTTCGGCCTGTTCTTCACGATCCTGCTCTTCGTCACGGGAGCCAATCTGATGGACGCGGTCCTGGTAGCGGCGCTGATCGCCGTTCCGATCGTGATCACGTACACGGTCATGGCGGTGGAAATGCCGAGGTCGGGAGGGGAGTATGTCTACTCCTCTCGCCTGCTGCACCCGTACTTTGGATTCGTGGCCGGCGCCGCACGAATGATGAACGTGATCATCTACGCCGCGATCCTACCCTACTGGTTCGTGACGTTCTCGGTCGGACCGGGATTCGGGGCCTGGGGGGCGATCACGAACAACGCGACGTTCACGAATTGGGGAAACCTGCTCAGCTACGGATTCCCCAGCCTCAACAACCTGTACGTAGTGATCATCGGCGAATTAGTGACGATCGTCGCGATGGTCCTCTACATCGTCCTCAAACCCCGACTCGCGTTCAACATCTTCTCCGCCCTCTTGATCCTCGAGCTCCTCGGGCTGATCGTCTCGGTCGCTCTCCTGGGGTACATGGGTCACGGTGGGTTTGTCACCACTGTGAACAACCTCATGACGTCGCAAGGCTACGTGAGCCCCGACGGCGGGACGTACTACAGCGACGTCTCCAACTACGGGTCGTCGACGTTCGGCGGGTACGGGTCGAGCGTCACGAACACGCTGCTCTTCGCCCCGCTGATCTTCGCCTTCTACTTCATGTTCACGACGGCCCCGAACTACATCGCGGGGGAATTCCGTCGAAGCTCCCGGTCGATCCGGCTCGGGATGTCGATCTCCTACGTCCTCGCCGTCGTGTTCTCCGTGGCCCTCGTGTTCGTGTTCGAGCAGGTCGTCGGGATGAACTTCCTGAACGGGGTCGTCGCGAACTCGTTCTACTTCCTCGGCGGGCCCTCGGCGATGTCGTTCTCTCCGGGACTGACGTCGCTCCCGATGCTGGCGGCCGGGGGGAACAACTTCGCGATCGGGATCATCTTCGTGGGCTCGATCACCTGGTATCTCCTCTGGATCATTCTGGGCCTCTACATCTTCTCGCGCTACGCCCTCAGCTTCTCGTTGGACCGGCTGTTCCCCCGGTTCATGAGCACGGTGAGCCGCTCCACTCACTCGCCCTACGTGGGGATCCTGATCCTCTCGGCGATCGGTCTCGTGTTGATGCCGTTCGTGACGTACTACTACCTCGACATCTACACACCGTTCGTCTTTCTGTTGTTCTTCCTCCCGATGATCACCGTGAGCCTCACGGCGCTTGCGCTGCTTCGGCTGGGCCTGAAGGACCACAAACCGGTCTACACGCTCGCTGGCGCGGTGTCGTTCGTCGTGACAGCGGTATCGGCCTACTACGTCACCACCCTGCCGCTCCTGGGTGCCGCGGCCGGTTTCACCTCGTCGAACAAGCAGACGGGATACATCGCGGTCCTGGCCATCCTGCTCGGCAGCGCGGTTTGGTACTTCGGGGCCCGCTGGTATCACAAACGTTCCTCGGGAATCGATATCGCTCTCGCCTTCCGGGAACTGCCGCCGGACTAGGGCGGAGGCGGCGTGACGGAGCCGACCGACCCCGCCCGCTCGCCGCGCTTCGCCCAGGTCGCATCGTTCGCCCGCCTCCCGCTCCAGCGCGACCTGAGCGGCGTCGGGTCGGCCTTCGTGGGTATCCCGTGGGACGACGCAACGAGCTTTCGCAGCGGGGCGCGGGAAGGCCCCTCGGCGATCCGGAACAACTCCCGTTTGCTCCGCTCGTACCACCTGTTCCAGAAGGTCTACCCCTTTCGGGTCCTGGAGACGATCGACTACGGGGACATCGACCCGGTGCCGGGATTTCTGGACGACACGTTTCGACGTATCGAGGAAGGATTGACCCCGCTCTTCGCAGCGAAGGTGATCCCGTTCATCGCCGGCGGGGACCACTCGATCACGCTCCCGGTCCTGCGGGCCCAGAAGGCCGCGACCGGTCGTCCCGTACGGCTCCTGCACTTCGATGCCCACTACGACACATGGGACAGCTATTGGGGCGACAAGCGCTACACCCACGGAACCTGGGTCCGTCGGGCGTATGAGGAGGGACTGATCGAGCGGGGCCACGTGTTCCAAGTAGGGATCCGCAGCTCCCTCTACTCGGCCGACGACGTCGGGAACAACGCCCGGTACGTTGACCGCACGTTCACGACCGAAGACGTCGAACTGCAGGGCGCCGCGGCCGTGGCCGAGTCGCTGGTCCGTTCCCTCGGCGGCGGCCCGACGTACGTCTCGGTCGACATCGATGTGCTCGACCCCGCGTTCGCCCCGGGCACGGGAACCCCCGAGCCGGGGGGACTTTCAACGCGGGAACTCCTACGCATCCTTCGGTCGCTTCACGCGCTCGACCTCGTAGGGTTCGACGTGGTGGAGGTGGCCCCGCAGTACGACCACACCGGGCAGGTGACCGCCCTCGCCGCGGCCACCGTGTTCTACGAAGGTCTCGCGGCCGCCGCCCGCCACCGCCAGGAATCGGCGAGCGCCCTGAGCTAGCGAACCTCGTCGACGTCCTCGAACCACTGCTCGTGCGTGCCCTTCGCGGCCCGTTTCTCCCACCGCCGGGTCTTCGGGACGGTGTCGAGGAACTGGATGAATTCATGGATCCGAGAACGGGCGAGCGAAAGATTCTCGTGGGTGAGGCCGCGGTCGTTCGGCACCCAGTCCGAGAGCCGGTGGATCGCCCGCTCCAGGTTCGTGCGGGTGTCGTACCAGAGTCCCCAATCGTTCCCGAGGAGCCCGGTCAGGTACTCCCGGTCCATCTGGCCCACCGGGACGGCCGTGAGGAGCGCCGCGATGTCGGCGAGGTCGGGAGGAGTGACGACGTGGATCTGAGCCTTTCCGAGGAACAGGTCCTCCGCGGCGAGCGTCACGCCGTCGGGAAGCCGATGTTTGAGCGGGATCTCGTGACTGAACCGCAGGGAGTCGTAGAACACGTCGATGGTGAAGTGGGGGTGAAAGTAGATGTTCCGGTACATGCCGAAAAGCGCGTTCGTTTCCCGGTCTTCCGAGAACTTTAGCTCCTTCACGAACAGCTTGTAGATCGCGGAGGAGTGCTTTTCCAGGCTCGCGAGGTCGAGGTCCTTGAACCGCGGTGTACCGTCATGCGCCACCCCGTGGCGATGGAGGTAGATCCCCCGGGCGTGCCCATTGTGACGGATGCGGTAGTAGATTCCGACGCTGCCGAGCGCTCGCAACGGGACCTGCCGCTCGTTCGCCCGATGGACGATCTGCTCCACCTCCTGGAGAAACGAGTGCTCGTCGAGACGGACTTCCGACACGCCGAGCTACCCGGTCACGAAAAGGTGGTCGACGACCCGGTCGCCGTCCAGGTTCAGGATCAGGCCCTGGAGGGAGCCGCTAAAGTACACGCTCCCGGGGTTGTAGACCGGAGTCTTTCCGATCCGGTCGACGCCCATGGACTCATGGATGTGCCCATGGAGACTGACCACGGGCTGAACCGATTCGACCAGCGCGCGGACCGAGGGCGAACCCACGTGCGACATCAGCATTTGGCCGGAGACGGTCTTCGGTTTGAGGTTCGCGTCCAGTTCGGGGGCGAGGTCGAGCGACGTGTTGACGGGCGGGGCGTGGATATCAAGGATGGTCCGGCCGGGCGTGTCGATCTCGGTCGAGGTGCGCTGCAGGAACTGGCCGAGGTCCGGTTCCTCCAGGTCCCGCGGACAGTGCCAGGGAGTCATGTTGGCGTACCCGCAGCCGTAGATCTCGTAGGGTCCGCACCTCACTACCTGTCCTTCGGGAACGAGCAGGTTCGTCGGAGCTTCGTGACGCAAGATCTCGAGGACCCCGTCCGTGTCGTCGTTCCCGACGTTCATCACGATCGGGATCTTCTTGGGGAGGAGGCGTTCTTCCACGAGGCGGAGCCATCCGCGAACCCTCTCCTTCCCGATCTCCCGACAGAACTTCTCCAGTCCTTCCCGGTCCGCCTGGCGCCGCTGCCACTCCGGCGGGGTCGTCACCAGAGAGTACCGGCCCTGGTCGGCGATCCGTCTCTCGACCTGGGGCAGCTGGTCGGCGGAGAACTCCTCCACCCGGCCGCCCGCAGGATACCAGCGGAACCGGCCATCGTCCTGGCGGAAGACGGGTTGCAGCAGCTTTCCCATGATGTCGCCGCCATACACCAGCAGATCCGGCCGATAGATCGGCGCGGAGTTGAGGAACTTGCGAAAGCAGACCTCCGAGCCGTGCAGGTCGCTGACGAAAAAGATCCGGAACGGGGCCACTCAGTGGTCCACGCCGGCACGCTATATTAGACTCGTTGGAGTCGGCACCGGTAGACGGGCCGCCGCGCCCACTCGAGTCGCGCGCGCGAGGCGGGGCCCGTAGATGGGCTCGGCCGGATTCGAACCGGCGATCTTCGCTGTGTGAGAGCGACGTCGTAACCGCTGGACCACGAGCCCAACCTCCGAGGGCGAATCTCCCGCCCCCCTAAAGGATTCTACACGGGGAAGGCGAGCACGATCGGCAGGACCAAGCCCGCCGCGAGGGTGAGGATCAACCCGTTCGCGAGCGAGAGACTGGCCGACGCCTCGTCGCCGTATCGGGTCACGAAATAGAGCGTCGTGTCCATCGAGGTCGCGCCCCCGAGGGCGGCCAGACCGGCCCCGCGGAGCCGCCGCCCGACGTACGGGCTCAGGATCATCGTGAGGTTCTCCCGGAAGAAGTTCGTTAGGAACGCGACGAGCCCGACCAGCGTTCCGGCTCGGGCGGCCACCAGCGGCCCCGCGAGCGTGTACCATCCGAACGCCAGCGAGGTGGCCAGAGGAGCCGTCAGCGAGCTCCCGACGATTAGCGCGTACACGACGGCGCTTGCTACGGCGGCGGTGACCGCGGCCGTCAAGGGCACCCAGAGCCGGTGCATCTGAATCCAGCGCAGTTTGAGGTCCAGACCGACCAAGAAGAGGAGCACGTAGAGCGCCCCGGTGAGGCCGACGCTGCTCGGGAGGGCAACGAAGTGTCCTAGGGCAAATCCGGCGACCAGCGCAACGACCAGGATCCCGCTGAAGGGAAATCGTTCTCCCGCGACCGGAACCCCATCCGGGGCGCTCGCGACCGGCGAACGTCCTGCCAAGAGCAGATAGATTCCGGCGGTCGCCCCGAGGATCAGAAGAGCGAACGCCAGAGCCAGGGGAATGGTGATGAGCAACGCACCGGCCGTGGCCCCATCCAGCAACGTGCCGAGCAAGCCGACCAGAACCACTATCGTGACCCGTGTCGCTCTCCCGACCCACGGACCGCGGGGAGTCACGAACCGGCCCACGACGAGACCGAGTACCAGGGCGACGTAGAGGAACGGGTCGAACGCCACAGATTCGCTAGCGGGTCCAAGAAGTCAATCCGGATTTGCTCGGGTGCGGAGCGTGCACGTCGAGTCGCACGGTCTCGTCCCGACCGGGACCGTACCCCACGTACTCGACCGGCACGCCGGTCTCCTGCGTTATCCGGTTCAGGAATCGGCGTAAGGTCGTGGGGAGGGCGCGGCCCCCCTCGCGGCGAACCCGGTCCTTCAGGCGTTCGTGGAATTCCGGCCAGCCGGGGAGGCGCTCGTACACGGGCTGAGCGGCCGCGAGGTCGTCAGCTTGCGACGGAAGAACGTCCCGCACCGTGGCACCGTCGGCCATTCGGTACTGGACGCTGATAGGTACGTCCTCGAGTCCGCCGAGCACATCGACCTTGGTGATCGCCAGCGACGTGAATCCGTTCAGGCGTACCGCATACCGTAGCAGGGCCAGGTCGAGCCATCCGCAGCGTCGCTGTCGACCGGTGGTGGCTCCGCGTTCGCCACCGACGCGACGCAGGAACTCTCCCGCCTCGCCGGTATCCTCGGTGGGGAACGGGCCCGCACCGACCCGGGTGGAGTACGCCTTGGCGACCCCGATCACTTCATCGACCTCGGTCGGAGGAATCCCGCTCCCGACGAGCGCTCCCGCGCTGGTGGGGTGAGAGCTCGTGACAAATGGGTAGGTGCCAAAGTCGATGTCGAGCAGGGCGCTCTGGGCGCCCTCCAGCAGGATGTTTTCTCCCCGCGCGACCGCGTCCCACAGGATCGGTTCGGTGGGCCGAATGAGCGGCGAGAGCCGGGCGCCGAGCTCCGCGAGTTGGATCGTCAGCTCCTCACGTGCCGGGAGTCCGGGGACATGGGTCTTCGTGGCGTAGAGCAGGTCGAGCCGCTCTCGGAGCACGGCCGGCCGGGTGAGGTCCGACATGCGCAACCCCCAACGCGCCGCTCGGTCAGCGTACGCCGGGCCGATCCCCCGACGGGTCGTACCCAGACCTCCGCTCGGGTTCTTCTGGGCCCGGAGGTCGTCCTGCCAGGCATCCTCGACCTCGTGTACTGGAAGAAGGGCGTGCGCCCGGTCGGAGATGACCACCTGGCCGCGCAATAGACCCCGACGTTCGAGGTCCTGCATTTCCTCCTCGAGCTTGATCGGATTGATGACCATCCCCGGGCCACTTACTCCGATGACGTCGCGGCGAAGCACCCCGCAGGCGAGCTGGTGAAGGACCACGCTCCCTTCGGGCAGATGGATCGAGTGGCCGGCGTTCGGGCCGCCCCCGGTCCGGACCACGAATCGGGCATTCGACGCCAGGTAGTCGGTGATCTTCCCCTTGGCCTCGTCACCGAACTGGGCCCCCACCACGATCCGAATGGTCACCGTTCCCCCCTCCGGGGGCCGCGAGCGGCTGCGGCTAGAAGGCGCTTGTGCCCGCGTTGCGGCTGACGTTCCGGCGGCGTGATGCGTCGTCGCACGGCGGAACGATAAAGAGGGCCCCGTCGGTGCGCGACGCGTGGTCGCGCGTCGCGTCGGCTCGGTGGAAATCTCGGGCATCCGGAAGATGTTCGAAGCGGCACCTCCGAACGCGATCAACCTCGGCCTGGGCGAGCCCGACTTCGACCCACCGCGCGTGGTCATCGAAGCGCTCGGACGCGCTGCGCGCGACGGGATGAATCATTATGGCCCGTCGGCCGGGCTTCAAGCCCTCCGGGACAAGATCGCTGAGCAGTACCTGGCCAAGAACCCCTCGACCGCCCGCGAGAACATCATCGTCACCAACGGTGGCTCCGAAGGACTGATGACGGCCGCCCTGACGTTCTACGACCCCGGCGACGAAGTGCTGGTCCCCAACCCGGGCTTCGTGCTCTACGCCCCCCATGCTCGGCTCGCGGGCGCCCGGCCGATTCCCTACAGTCTTACGGCGGCACGGAAGTTCCTTCCCGACCTCAACGAACTCGAGCACCTGGTCACGGACCGGACGCGGGCGATCGTGGTCAACAGCCCCTCGAACCCCACGGGCGCGGTCTTTCCGAAATCGCTGGTCGATCGACTCGCGGCGTTCGCCGACCGGCACAACCTCACCATCATTTCGGACGAGGTCTACGAGCAGATCGTCTATGACGGGAGCGCGACCTCGTTCTGGGGTCGTAGCGACCGCGTCGTGATCGTGAACTCGTTCTCGAAGACGCTGGCGATGACAGGCTGGCGAGTGGGGTTCCTGGTCGCCCCGCGCCGGTTGGCGGCGGAGCTGAACAAGATCCACTATCACATCATGGCCTGTCCGTCCACCCCGATCCAGGCGGCCGTCCTCGTCGGCCTGGAGGCCGGGGACGGCGCCCTGCGGAAGATGGTCCGGGAGTTCCGCGCTCGGCGGGCCCTGGTCTGCCGGCTCTTGGAGGCGGTGCCCGGTCTCGAGGTGGTCCGTCCCGCGGGAGCGTTCTATGTCTTCCCCCGGTTCTCCTGGTCCCGAACAAGCCAGGAGGTGGCCACGGAGCTTCTGGGTCGCGGCGTGATCACGACCCCGGGCGACGCCTTCGGGTCCCTGGGGGCATCGCACCTTCGCCTATCGTTCGCCGCCTCGCGCGAAAACCTCCGACGTGGGATCGAGATTCTCCGGGCCTACGCCGAGGGTGTGGTGGAGGGGAACGACCGATGATCGTGGGCTGGGTCGGCCACTTGTTCCGTGCCGCATCGCGCGTACTGCGCACGCCGGCGAGCGCCGGACTCGAACGCGTCGGCGCCGAGCTCGAACGCCTGGAGCGGCGCCGGGCTCAGCGCCCCAGAACCTCGCGGTAGACCGCGACGTGGCGGGCGGTCGTTTCCGACCAGTCGAACGACCGCACGCGCGTAGAGGCGGCGGCCGTCCGCTGACCGACGGCCACCGGGTCCGCGATCGTTTCGCGCAGGGCCTCGCTGAGGGCTTTCACGTCCCCGTACGGGACCAGGCGCCCGGCGGCGCCCCCGTCCAGGACGTCGGGAACCCCTCCGACTGCGGTCGCGACCACCGGCGTGCCGGCCGCCATCGCCTCCAGGAGCACCAGGCCAAACGCTTCCCACTCGGACGGCAGCACGAGAGCGCGCGCCCGCCGGATGACGGCCCGGTAGGTGCCGGGGCCTTCGACGTGGCCGAGGAACCGGATTATCCCTCCGATGCCCCGCGAACGGGCCCGCGCTTCGACCGCCTGTTGTTCTCCCCAGTCGCGTCCCATCAGGAGAAGCGGTCGACGATCCGCAGGTTCCATTTCTGCCAGGGCGTCGACCAGCAGCAGCAGGCCCTTATTGGGCGCGACGCGGCCGACGAAGAGAAAGTAGTCCGGCGGCAGGTCGAGGTCGTTCGGAACGTCCCCGGCCGGGGCATCCCAGCTGGCGAGGTCGATGCCCGGAGGGATCACCCGGAGCTTTTCGGACGGTGCGAACTCCCGGACCAGAATCCCTTCGCGCGGGGTCTGCACGACCAGCGCTTTCGCGCTCCGGTACGCGGTCATGCCGAAGCCGATGTCCTGGAGACGGAGGAGTCCGCGTTTGACGGGCGGCTCGCGTCGATCGGCCGGGTGATAATGGGTCGACACCACGAGGGGAATGTCCAGACGGTCGGCGACCGCGGCCGACTGGAGGATGTGGCCGTATCGGTGGGAATGAGCATGGATCACGTCCGCGCCACTCTCGGCCAACGCGTCGATGAGGCCGACCATCATCGGCATGGTCAGTCCGGGAATGAGACGCTTCTCGACCGGGAACCGGCGAACGGGCACGCCGTCCACGATGTCGCGATAGCCGGTCCGCCGCTCCCAGCGCCCCTCGTCATACAGGTCGCTCGCGTAGACCTCCACGTCGGTCCCTCCCGCCTTGAGCCGGCGAGTCACCTCTCGTACGTTGGTCTCGACGCCGCCGGGAGCATCGAACCTCAGGGTCACGTGGACCACTTTCACGGCGGGGCGACCTCCCGATAGAGCGTGTCGAGCCGGTCGGCCAGGGCCTCCCACGTGAATCGTGGAACGACATTGTCCTGGCCGTACTCTCCGAGTCGCCGAGCGAGGGACCGGTCGTCCCACACGCGCAGGATCGCGTCGGCGAGTGGGCCGGGCGAACGAGGAGGCACGAGGAGGCCCGCCTTCCCCTCCTCGACCACCTCGGGGATGCCGCCGACGCGCGACGCCACCACGGGCGTGCCGTGGGCCAAGGCCTCGAGCAGCACGAGACCGAACGCTTCGTACTCGCTCGGAAGAACGAATACGTTCGCCTCCCGGTACGCCGCGGCCACCATGGCTTCGTCCTCCACGTGGCCCAGGAGGTGGACCCGGCGTTCGAGACCGAGCGCGCGCGCCCGAGCCTCCACCGGGGCCCGCATGCCTCCATCCTCCCCGATCAGCACCAGCTGGGCCGACGGGTCGGACTTCGCGAGGCGGGCAAAGGCGTCCGTCAGCTCGAGCAAGCCCTTGTTGGACGCGAGTCGTCCCACGAACAGGACGAACGGTCCGTCCAGTTTGTACCGGTCTCGGAAGGGGGTGAGTCCCGGCGGTGGGGTAGCTCGTGCGCTGTATCCCGGCGGCACGACCACGACGCGGGGCAAGGGCAGTTGGAGGGACCGTAGCAGCCGTTCCTCCTCCCGGGTCTGGACGATGACCGCGGCCGCTTCGCTGACGACCGGACCGGCGATCCGGCGGTCGTAGAACGCGCGGATGCGGTGCCGTAGCCAGCCGCCTTCGATCGACCATATCGGGTGGAAATGTGCCGTGAGGACGAACGGCGTCCCGTGGCGACGGTGGTGCTGTCGAGCCACGGCGACCTGGTTCGTGCCGTAGGTGTGCGCGTGGATGAGGTCGGGACGGTCCCGGTCGAGCGCCGCCCGCAGCCCTCGGAAGAACGGGTAATGCAGCTCCCCCGGCAGCGACCAGACGCGCAGCCGATGGACCCCGCCGAATCCGGTGCGCTCCTCCCGGGGGACGCCGGGCGGAAAGCGTTGCCAGGGGTACTCTCGATACAGGTCACTCGTGTAGACCTCGACCCGGTGGCCACGTGCGGCGAGGCGCGGAGCGATCTCGGCCACGTGGCGTTCGACCCCTCCCGGACCCGGTGGGTAGCGGGTCGTGAGCTGGGCGACTTTCACGCCGAGGTAGTACCTCTTCGCTTACTTGATGGCGAGGGCACGTATCGAAAATGCGGGATTTCGGCTACGTCAGCCCACGCATCGCCGCCAGGCGCAGGGCGTACTTCTTGTAGACCTCGGTCGCCCGGGCGACCGATTCGATCTTGACGTATTCGTTCGCCTGGTGCGAGAGTTCCTCCTCTCCGGCGCCGAAGATCACCACCCGGGGGTTGACCTGGGTGTAGTGGACCGCCTCGGAGGCGTGGACGAGGACCGTCGACTCCGCCTGAGCGACGTCGCGCAGTAGCTTGACGTGTTCGGAGTTCGGGTCGATCTGCACGGCGGGCATCGTCAGGATCCGGCGCAGCGTGAACGGCGTCTTGATCCGACGAAGGTGCTCCTCGATCTCGTGGTACAGCTGGTCGGGAGTGTAGGGGGGTGGGAACCGGATGTCGACCTCCGAGGTCGCGCGATTGGGCACGACGTTCAGCCGCGTGCCCCCGTTGAACGTGCCGATATTGAGCGTGACCGACCCGAGCTCCGGATGCGCGATGCGTCCCTTGAACGACTCGAGTCCCCGGAGGATCCGCATCATCTTGCCGATGGCATTCTCACCCAGATGCGGCATGGCGCCGTGCGCGGCCTTCCCGCGGGTCTCGATCGCGAGGTCGAGGACGCCCTTCTCAGCGTAGGCCACGCGGAGCCCCGTGGGTTCCCCGACGACCACGGCCTTGGCCCGACGCAGCGGCAGGGTCTTGGACAGCGCCATGGCGCCCTGCATCGACGTTTCCTCGTCGGTGGTGAACGCCAGGACGACCGGGACCTTTCGTGCCACGAGGTCTTGGGCGGCTTCCAGCATCGCGACGACGGTGCCCTTCATGTCGGCGGCGCCGCGGCCATACATGCGCCCTCCGGCGAGCTGGCTCTGGGAGAAGCTCCAGTAGTCCCCCACGGGGGGCGTGTCGAGGTGGCCGGAGAGCACCACGCCGCCCTGGCCGAATTCCGCGAGCAGCGCGGGCGCTTGCGAGTCTCCGAACAGGGTGTTGCGCATGTGGATCTGGTCCGTGAACGTCTGGACGTAGTCGAGGACCTCCTGCTTGTCCGAGAACGGGTCGCTCGAGATCTTGATCAGCTCGGCCAGCATGTCCACCATCTGGCGCTTCATCGAATGGAAACCCTCTCGCCGTTCGGTGCCCAGCTGAGCTACCGGACTTTTCGCCGTAGGGCCCGGCGAACCTTAATCGTTCCCCTCGGGAATCACGCGTCGACTGAGCACCGGGGTCCCGGCCAGCGCCCACGAGAAGCCTTCGGGCGGACCGACCAGCCGGCCCGGCTCGATTACCAGCACCGGAACGAACGCCGACCCCCCGGGCCGCCCCCAGGAATTACCGGGCCCGGCAGGGCAGCTCAGGCCGGGGGGCCTTCCGAAGCCGATCCTCGCGGTCCCCCGGGAGCCGGCCGGACTTCCCGGGGGTGCCGGGCGTCCAAGATGGGGCGGCTGTCGGGTACCCGCCATTGGACGGTCGCCTGCATGACATGGCGTCGCGCCTCCAGCCGGCGACGATACCGTATCAGATCGTGGAAGATCTCCCGCATGACGGCCTCGAGGTCGCGCGTCCGGCGGTACCCCAGGGCGAGGAGGTTGTCGTGGAGCGGATTGTAGTAGTGCTGCTCGGCCTCGACCCGCGGGTCCGGAGGGTGCTCGATGGTCGGATTCAGACCGAACTCGCGCGCCACGCGATGGGCGAGCTCGGCCAGTTCATTAACGGAGTACGCGGCGTCAAACTGGTTGAAGACGCGGTATTCCCCCGCCCGCGGCGGATTCTCCAGGGCGATCCGTAGGGACTGCATCGAGTCCTCGAGCGCGATGAACCCGCGTTTCTGCTCGCCCTTGCCGTACGGGGTGATGGGGAGCCCGACCACGGACTGCGCGATGAACCGGTTCAATGCCGTGCCCCAGGTCTCGTCGAAATCGAACCGTGTCAAGAGACGATCGTCGGTGATCTCGGGGGTGCGGATCCCGTAGATCACCCCTTGCATCACGTCCGTCGCCTTGAGGCCCCAGATCTTGGTTGCGAACATCACGTCGCCGGAATCGAACACCTTGCTCCAGTGGTACCAGGACCCGGCCGACCTGGGGAAGGGGAGGTGGTCCTTGCGCCCGTTGAACTCCACGTCGAAGAATCCCTCGGCGATGTCCACGTTCGGGGTGCCGTACTCGCCCATGGTGCCCATCTTTACTAGGTGGGCCTCAGGGCAGCACTCGCGCATCGCATAGACGAGGTGGAGCGTGCCGGTGAGGTTCTCGACCTGGGTGGCGACGGCATGGTGGACGTCGATCATCGAGTAGGGGGCGCTCCGCTGCTCGGCAAGATGGACGATCGCGTCCGGCTTCTCGCGCTCGAGGACCCCGCGGACGAATTCGTAGCGGGTCATGTCCCCGCGGTGGAACCCGAGGTCCTTTCCGAGAAGTTCCTTGACCGCGGCTTGCCGGCGCGGGAACGGGGGGATCGGCGTCGCGGACCAACTGCCGACTTCCCGGACCCGACGACGGGTGACGAAGTTGTCGATGCCGACCACGTCATGGCCGCGGGAGAGCAGGTGCAGGGCGAGCGGCCACCCCGAATAGCCGTCGATTCCCGTGATGAGAACCTTCATGGTGTCGCCAGCGTGACGGAATTGCGCCGTCGAGTTTATAGGTTCCACCGGTCCCCGGACGGAAGGGCCGGCGGCAGTACCAAAGCCGAATAAGCGGAAGGGAACTGGGTCGTTCGAAGGTAGGCGAGGGCACCGCTCCATGGAATCCGGCGAGGTTCGGATCATCGACACCCGCGACGAGCCCCTGAAGGGGGCCATGATGGTCGTGGGGTTCCCCACGCACGGGCTGGTGGGCTCGGTGGCGTCGTCGTACTTGGTCCACTCGCTCGACATGACCTTGATCGCGTACATGATCAGCGAAGAGTTCCCGCCCACGGTGATCATGGAAGAGGGCGTCGTGAGCGCTCCGGTCCGATTCTACGCGAGCCGCCTCGTCTGCGGGGTCGACCGCTCCTGCGACCAGCTCGTGGTCGTGATCGCGGACATCCAGCCGCCGGTCAGCATGCTCAACCGGCTCGGTCGCGTGCTCCTGGATTGGGCCGAGGCCAAAGGGATCGAGCTGGTCGTCGCGGTCGAGGGTCAGCCGCTCGAGAACGAGGTTCGTGGCGATGCGCGGGTCGTGGCGATGGCGAACCGCGCGGCGGCGCCGCTCCTCGAGAAGTACCGGTTCGAAACGGCGAACGGGGTCGTCACCGGACTCGCCGGCGGACTGCTGCTGGGCGCGATCGGACGGGGCACGCCGGTGCTGTGCCTGGTCGCCCAGGCGCACAAGGACTACCCGGACGCGCGGGCCGCCGCGAAGGTGATCGAGACCATCAACCCCCTCGTGCCGCTGCTCGTGCTGGACACCAAGCCGCTGCGGGAGAAGGCCCGAGAGATCGAGGCCGAGGTACGCAAGACCCTGCAGCAGACCCGGGATTCCATGTCCAGCATGCGGGCGGCGGAGCCCGAAGGTCCGGGTGAGATGTATCGCTGACACCGCGCCCGGACCGACGGTCTCGGTCCCTCCGGAGTCTCGACCCGCCGTCACCCTGCGCGGGTTCCGCCTCTCGGACGTTCCCTTCATCTCGTCGATCGTGGCGGAGGCCCTCCAGGAGCACTACGACCCCTCGCTCTACGGTTCGTTGAGTCACGAGTGGCCGGACGGTTTCCTGGTGGCCGCGGACTCCCGGGAGGTCCCGGTCGGATTCCTCCTCGGGGTCAGCCAGGTCGAGCGGGAGGCGCGGATCCTCATGTTCGCGGTCGAGAGGCCGTTCCGGATGCAAGGGGTCGGCGCGCTGCTGATGAGCACGTTCCTGGACCGAAGTCGGGCACGCTCGTTCCGGCGGACCACCCTGGAGGTGCGCGTGTCGAACGCCACCGCGATCCGGTTCTACACGCGTTACCAGTTCTCCGTGGTGGACCTATTGCGCGCGTACTACTCCGACGGAGAGAACGGCTACCAGATGGCCCGCGAGCTTCCCTAGAATCGATGCCAGCGCACCGCAGTCGCTAAGACCTCCCGCTTTGGTCCCGCTGCCATGCCCACTGCGTGGCCCACCGCCGCCGACATCATGACGGCGCACCCGGTGACCCTGCCGGCCGACGCGCCGATCTCCCAGGCTCTGGGGCTGATGCGCACCCACGGGTTTCACGAGATCCCGGTCCTGCGGAAGTCCCGACTGATCGGGATGATCACGTTCGAATCGATCGCCCGACGCTCCAGCCGGTCGCTCTCGACCAAGGTCGAACATCTCCTCATTCTCCCTCCACTCGTGACTCCATCGACCCCCTTCCCGGAGCTGGCCGAGCAGCTGCTCGCCACGGGACTACGCGCCGCGCCGGTCGTCGGTCGTCGTGGGGAACTGGTCGGCGTCGTCAGTCGCACCGACCTGGTCCGCGCCCTCCCCGGCCTTCCCCAGCTGGCGGGAGCCGACTCCCCGACGGTCGAAGCGGTCGCGAGCCCGGCGACCGACGTCGTCCGGGAGGACGAACTGTGTCGACGGCTGCTCAGCCGGGTCCGGCTCCTCGAGGAACATCCGCTGCCCGTCGTCGACCGCAAGGGACGGCTGGTCGGCGCGGTCGGGCTCGCGGACCTCGGACAGGTCCTTTGGCGTCCCGTAACCGGCGGCAAGCGGGACGTCCGCGCGAACCGCTCCGCGCTCGACGTAAAGGTCGGGTCGATCATGCACGCTCCTCCCATCACCGTCCCGGTGGGCATGCCGGCGATGGAGGCGGCGCGTCGCATGACGGCCGAGAAGGTGTCGAGCGTCTTCGTGGTCGAGGGCGGCCGACCCGCCCGCGTTCTCGGCCAGTCCGACCTGCTCGGGCTCGTGATCGGCCGATGGCGGCGTCCGGCGACGAAGTCACGACTCGAGGACGTCTACGTGGAGATCACCGGGCTGCGCGGCTCGGGCGATCCGGCCCTGCTCGCCGAGATCGATAACGTCGTGGCGCGGGGATTGCGCCGCGTCGCTCGGTACGTGCAACCGACGTTGCTGACGCTGCATTTCGCTCCGCATGCGACGCACCGAACCAACGACCTCACGGTCGAGGCCCGGCTGCATACCAACCAGGGGATCTTCTACGCTTCCCACACCGGCTGGAATCTGTTGGCCGGGGTCTCCGGTCTCCTCGAGGAGCTCGCCGGACAGACCCGGCGGGTCCGCGAGATTCGCCGATCGCGCCCGTCCCGAGCCCCCGCCGATTCCGACGAGACGTCGACGGGCGACCCGGAACTGGAAGAGCGAATTCGGGTCGCCACGGGCGGCGACCAGGCCGAGGAGTAACCCACCGGGAGGACGGCGATGCTGCCAGGGAATCCGCGCAACGCTCGCCAGATGGAGATGATGATGCGACGCCTCGGCATGAAGACCGAGGAAGTTCCGGATGTTGAGGAGGTGATCGTCCGGACCAAGGAGAAGGACCACGTGTTCCGAGCCCCCGAGGTGACGATCCTCACCGTCCAGGGGGTGCGCACTTACCAGGTCGTGGGGAATCCGGAGGTCCGCCCGCGGACCGCGTCCGTGGCGCCCTCGGCGGCCCCAAGCGCGCCGGCCCCCCCGCCGGGCCCGCCCGAGGAAGACATTCGACTCGTGATGGAGCAGGCGAACGTCTCGCGCGAAGAGGCGATCGAGGCGCTGTTCCAGGCCCGCGGCGCGCCGGCCGAGGCTATCCTGCAGATCCTCACGCGGAGCCGCTAGCGATGGACCCCCCGGGCGACATCGCCCGGGAGTGCGTCGAAGCCTACCTGTTCGCCGAGCCGCCCGTAGAGATCCTCGTCTTTCGCCGACCTCCAGCCCGCGGGAGGATCTGGGTGCCCATCAGCGGGAAGGTGGATCCGTCCGACCCCGACTTCGAGTCGGCGATGCGCCGGGAGGTGCGGGAGGAAACGGGGCTGCTCCACCCGTTACGCTTGGTATACCTCGACTGGCACGTTCCGTTCCGTGCGGACAACGGAGAGACCTGGCGGCTGCATGCCTTCGCGCTCGAGGTGGACCGAAGCTTCGTTCCGACGTTGAGCTCCGAGCACGACGCCTTCGAATGGGTCCCCGCGGCGGAGGCCGTCCGGCGACTGCATTTCGAGGACAACCGCGCCGCGGTGGGTCGACTCCTCTCCGTCCTGAAAGCGTCGTCCCCAAACGTTTAGCACCGCCCGTCACTCGTTCAGCCGCTCCATGGGCGCCAGCACCTCCCGGACAGCGGCATCCGAGCCTCGCGCGTTCGTCTTCCCCGTGGTCGGCCCCGAGCTGTTCCGCGCCCTTCGGGAGGCGGCCCCCCGACAGGTGGTCCTGCAGGTCCCGGCCGGGCTCGTGCGGAACGCGCACGACCTGGCGGCCCAGATCCGGGAGGAGCTCGGGGTTCCGGTCTCGCTGGCTACCCGACCATGCTTCGGCGCGTGCGACTTCCCGTCCCGGGACGAAGCCCCCCGGTCGGACGTGGCCGTGGTGCTCGGCCATGCCCCCATTCCGAACGTTCCGTTGACCCGACCGACCTATTTCGTCGAGATGCGGGACCAGCGCGGAGACCCGGAGGCCTTGGCCGCCACGGTCGCCGCGGCCGACGTCCCCCGGCGCCTAGGACTCGTGGTCTCGGTGCAGCACCTTGACCTCATCGAACCCCTGCAGGCGGCCCTAGCGCGTCGCGGATACGAGGTGCGGACCGGCCAGGGCGACCGGCGCCTGGCGTATGCCGCCCAGGCTCTAGGGTGCAACTACACGAGTGCGGAGGCGGTCGAGTCCGAGGTCGACGCCTTCCTGTTCCTCGGCACCGGCCGTTTCCATCCGGTCGGTCTCGCCTTCGCGGTGCAACGCCCGGTCTGGTCGCTCGACCCGTTGCGGAACGTGCTCGAAAGCGCGGTCGACCGCGCCGGCCTCATCCGTCGCCGACAACTCCTGGTCGCCTCGGCGCGGGACGCCCGAACGTGGGGAATCCTGACCTCGACCTTTGCCGGCCAGAACCGGATGCCGACCGCGCTCGCGCTTCAGGAGCGCGCCCGGGCCCGAGGTCGGGAATCGGAGATCCTCCTGTTCGACCGGCTCGACCCCCGGGACCTCGAGGGGCGAGCGTTGGACGCGTACGTCAACACCGCCTGCCCGCGCATCGCGCTCGATGACAGTTCCAACTACCCGCGTCCGGTGCTCACTCCACCGGAATTCCTGATGGCCCTCGGCGAGCTGCCGTTGGAGCCGTACCGGTTCGACACATACCACTGAAACCGCAACCGCGAAATGTGCGGCGGAGGTTTCCGTTACCGATGCGGACCGCCGCGCTCGGGGCACTCGCCGGGATCGTCGTCGGCGCGGGACTGGTGGTCGACGCGGTGGTCCACGGCCGTGCGCTGATCTCGCTCGTCGTGTTCGTCCCGGTCATCTCGGGCAGTTCCGGCGAGTTCCTCGTCGGGGTCGTCCTCCTGGTGGCCGGTCTCTTCGTGCTTCCGCTGACCCTGTGGGAACCGTCAGAGATCGGGCCCTTCCTGCCCGGCGACGCAGATCCCGCGGAACCGTCGCGGGGCTCGACGATGGAGGGCGGAGGTCTCGTGCTCGTCGGACCGGTTCCGATCTTCTTTGGAAGTTGGCGAAACGTTTCCCGGCGAACGCGATGGGTGGTGGCCCTGGTCGGCGCTCTGGTCCTCGGGCTGTTGGTGCTCGGGTTCGTTCTCGCCTGGCGTTAACGTGGACGCGCGTGCGACTCCAGGAACTTCCGGTGCAACCGCAGGTCGTCGGAAAGCTCCGGGTGGAACGTCACTCCCCAAACCGCCCCGTCGCGAACTCCCACGACCTCGTCGCCCCTCCACGCGAGGGGCTTCGCACTCGCCCCGATGGCCAGGATGCGAGGGGCGCGGATGAACACCCCCGGGAACGGCCCTCCTTTCAACCCGTCCACGCTCACGGGGGCCTCGAAGGATTCCCGCTGGGTGCCGTAGTCGTTTCGTCGGAGCCGAACGTCCATGACCTTGAACGTCGGGGGATCCTGGCCGGAACTGCCGGGGGCGAGGTCTCGGGCGAGCAAGATGAATCCCGCGCAGGTGGCGAGCACCGGAAATCCTTCCGCGAGTCGGCTGGCCAGCGGCTGCCAGAGGCCGGCGTCCCCGATCAGCCGGGCGATCGTCGTGGACTCTCCCCCGGGCAGGAACAACGTGTCGACCTGTCCAAGGTCCGCCGGGCGGCGCACCGCGACGACCCGAGTGCCAGGAACCACCTTCCCGAGTGCTCGCAAGTGCTCCGGGACGTCGCCCTGGAGCGCGAGGACGCCGACCTTCATCCTTCGCCGCTGCGCAGTTCCTCGATAACCGCTTTCGCTCGGTCGAACCGGACCTGGTGGTCTCGCACGAGGCGTTCGACCACCCGGTCCACCTCCTCGGGTCGGGCGCCGGCACTGACCGCAAGGTTGCGAGCGTGCAGCTCCATGTGTCCACGCTGGATGCCCTCGGTGGCCAGGGCGCGCAGCGCCGCGAAGTTCTGGGCCAGCCCCACGGCCGCCAGCACCTCGCCGAGCTCGCGCGCGCTCTTCACTCCGAGGACCTTCACGTTCGCTTTGGCCGTCGGGTGGACGGCGGTCGCCCCTCCGATCAGTCCCACCGCGGCGGGGAACTCGATCGTGCCGACGAGGTTCCCGTCCCGGTCCTTCTCGTAGGTGGTAAGGGGGCGTACCACGCGGCCCGTGCCCGCGGCAAGCCAAGCGGCGTACGTGTGCGCTCCGCTCTCGATCGCCCGGAAGTCGTTGCCCGTGGCGATCACGACGCTCGAGATCCCGTTCATGATCCCTTTGTTGTGCGTCGCGCAGCGGAACGGGTCCGCCAGGGCGAAGGCGTAGGCGTCCAGGATCGCCTCCACGACCTCCGGACCCGAGGCGGTATCCGTCGCCAGCAACTCGGCCCGGAACGTCGCGCGTGCCCGGGCCAGGCGATGGACCGCGAGATTCGATATGATCCGCAGGACCACCCTGCCACCGGTGAGCCGCGCAAATTCCGGAGCGAGGGCCTCGCACATCGTGTTCACGGCGTTCATCCCTCCGGCGTCGCGTGCGTCCACCAGCAGGTGGACGATGAGCATCGTGCCGCGCGGGGACTCGACGATCCGAACCTCGAGGTCCTTCGCTCCGCCTCCGAACTTGACCAGCACCGGGTCCTTCGCATTCGCGGCCGAGAGAAGTTCGGCCTTGCGGTCGAGGATACGCAATCGAGCCGCAGCGGGGTCGGGAATGGCGAGGATCTGGACCTGGCCGATCATCACGGGGTCGGTGGTTTGAGCGAAGAAGCCGTCGGAGGCCCGTGCCACCTTCGCCGCGTTCGATGCGGCCGCCACGACGCTCGGCTCCTCAATGGCCATGGGGACGAGGTAATCCGTTCCGTTGATGCGGAAATTGGTCGCGATGCCGAGCGGCAGGGGCATCACCCCGACCACGTTCTCGATCATTCGCTCCAAGGTAGTGGGGTCGACTCCGGGTGGAAACTCATAGGCCCGGAGCTCCTCCGCGCTCAGGCCTCCCCACTCCTGCAGAACGGCTCGTCGCTCGGCTACGCTACGACGATAGAAGCCCGGTATCTCCGACGATCGCGTCATGTTCTCACGACTCCTCCACGCTCTTCTCGGGGGCTGTCGAGGGGGCGTCCGCCGCGCGGACCCGCCGGGCACGCGCGACGACCACCTTGGCCGGGTGGAGTAGGCCACCGTAGAAGCGGTACCCCTGTTGGACGACCTCGGTGACGGTCCCGTCCGGACGGTCGTCGGTAACTTCGGCCCCTCCCACCGCCTCGGCCTCCTCCGCCCGGAACGGTTGACCCACCACCGCGATCGGCTCGACCCCCTCGTGCTTCAGGAAGGTCATCCACTCGCGGTCCAGGATCTCGAGCCCTTTCCGAACTGGGTCAGAGGCCGGCAGGTGGGCGAGAGCGTCCCGAGCCGTCCGAAACCCCTCGAGGATCGGCAGCAGCTCCCGCAACATGCCGGCCCGCACCTGGCGAGTAGTCGTTTCGCGTTCGCGTTCGGTCCGGCGACGTGAGTTCTCGAAATCCGCCAGGAGGTACTTGTACCGGGTCGCCCAGTCCTCGGACGGTTCGGCGTTGCCGGTGGCGGTCGCGTCCGCGGGCGCTCCGACCGACGGTCCGACGACCTTCGGCGACATCTCGGGAGTCTCGTCGGTCATGAGGCTGTGGGCTCGGAGTGCGGCTCCGACTATTAGGGCTTGCCGCGCCGTCGTTTCGGAGCCAGATTTGAGACACGACCCTGGTTCCGAATCCCGCGGCCGGAGCGGCCCGACAGGGGTCGGAGAAGGGGGATTCCGGAGGGTCGATTTTCCATCGCAAGCCAAGGGTTATAACGCATGTTCCGCTCGCTATTTCACGCCGATTTCACCGGCGGTTTCCGATGGCGCAACAGACGGTAGATGCCCCCGCGTACGACGCGAGTTCCATCCAGGTACTGGAGGGCCTGTCTGCGGTCCGTCGACGTCCCGGAATGTACATCGGGTCGACCGACGCCCGGGGCCTTCACCACCTGGTCGGCGAGCTGGTGGACAACTCGATCGACGAGGTGCTCGCCGGCGCCTGCACCGAGATCCTGGTGACCATCCACCCGGACGGAACGTGCTCGGTCAAGGACAACGGACGAGGCATCCCCGTCGAGAACCACCCGAAGTACAATCGACCGGCGCTCGAGATCGTGATGACGGTGCTTCACGCTGGCTCGAAGTTCGACCGAAGCACCTACAAAGTGTCGGGCGGGCTCCACGGGGTGGGCGTCCACCTGGTCAACGCCCTCTCCGAATGGTTCGAGGTACGCGTTTGTCGGAATGGGCGCGAACATTTTCAGCGCTACGAGCGCGGAGCCCCGGTGGCTCCGCTGTCGATCGTCGGGAAGTCGGATTCCACCGGCACCGACATCCGATTCAAGCCCGACAGCACGATCTTCGAGACGGTCGTGTTCGACCGAGAGACGATCGGGCGACGCGTGAAGGAACTCTCGTTCCTCAATCCCGGGGTCACGATCCAGCTCGTCGATGAACGGACCGACTTCCACGAGACGTTCCACCACGCCGGCGGGATCGCCGAGTTCGTCACGGACCTGAACCAGGCATCGAACGTCCTGTTCCAGCCGCCGATCTACCTGCACGCGAAGCGCGACACCACGGACATCGAGGTCTCCCTGCAGTACAATGACGGGTACAACGAGACCTCCCTGGCGTTCGTGAACACCATCAACACCGTCGACGGCGGCACGCACGTGATCGGCCTGCGGGCGGCCCTGACCCGGACCCTCAACGATTACGCGCGCGAGCGCGGGTTCATCAAGGGCGACAAGGAGAGCCTGACGGGCGAGGATGTCCGCGAGGGCTTGACCAGCGTCCTCTCGGTCAAGGTCCTCGAACCCCAGTTCGAGGGCCAGACCAAGGCAAAGCTGGGGAACTCGGAGGTGAAGGGCCAGGTCGAGAGTGCGGTGAACGAGAAACTCGCCGAGTTCTTCGAAGAGCATCCGGGGGTCGGCCAGGCCCTCATTGCGAAGGCGGTCCAGGCCGCTCAGGCTCGAGAGGCTGCCCGCAAGGCCCGGGAGCTCACGCGCCGCAAGGGATTGCTCGAGGGCGGCGGACTCCCCGGGAAACTCGCCGACTGCCACTCTCGCGACCCGGCCGAATGCGAGTTGTTCCTCGTCGAGGGCGACAGTGCGGGCGGGACGGCCAAGCAGGGACGGGACCGGGAGTTCCAGGCGATCCTGCCGCTGCGCGGCAAGATCCTCAATGTGGAGAAGGCTCGTCTCGACAAGATGCTCCAGAACGAGGCGATTCGCTCGCTGATCACCGCGATCGGCATTGGGATCGGCGACGAACAGGACATCAGCCGGTTGCGGTATCACAAGATCATCCTGATGACGGATGCCGACGTGGACGGCTCCCACATTCGGACCCTTTTGCTCACGCTGTTCTACCGGAAGATGCCGCAGTTGATCACGGAAGGCCGCGTGTACATCGCCCAGGCTCCGCTGTACCGTCTGCAGAAGGGGTCCCGGATGGTCTACGCCTACTCGGACGAGGAACGCGATAAGGCGCTGGCCGAGTTCGGAGGCATGAAAGGGGTCACGATCCAGCGGTACAAGGGACTCGGTGAGATGAACGCCGAGCAGCTCGCCGAGACGACGATGCGACCGGCGGCGCGCACGCTGCTCAAGGTCACCATCGAAGACGCGAGCCGAGCCAACGAGCTCTGCCAAATACTGATGGGCGAAGAGGTCGAACCCCGTCGCCTGTACATCCAGCAGCACGCGGTGGAAGTCACGAACCTCGACATCTAGGGGTACCGGCGTCCTTCCCCGCGGGGGTCCCGGCCGAGAGTCTATTACGGCGACCCGGATAGCCGGCACGATGACCTCCGAGAACGGGCCGCTGGTGGTCACGAATGCGCTGTTGATCACCCAGGACGCCGGGCGTCGAGTGCTCCGGGGCGACCTGCGCATCGAGAACGGCCGGTTCACCCACGTGGGACCCGCGGCGCCCCGGGAGGGGGCGACGATCGTGGACGGAGACGCCTTCGCCGCGGTCCCGGGCTTCATCAACGCTCACACGCACGTGGCCATGGCTCCCCTGCGAGGCATCGCCGACGACCGGGAGCTGAGCGGCTTTCTCGAGACCCTGTTCGCGGTGGATGCGCGCCGAACCGAGGCCGACGTTGAGGCCGGCGCCCGCGCTGGGGTCGCGGAGATGATGCTCTCGGGCACGACCTCGTTTTTGGACCTCTACTACTTCGAGGACGCGGTGGCCCGGGCGGTCGATTCCCTCGGCATCCGGGGATTCCTCGGCTGGGCGGTGCTCGACCCAGACCTCACGACCCAGAAGGGGGTCCCGCTGGAGAACGCGCGGGGGTTCATCTCCCGATGGAAGCACCATGCGCGGGTGCAGCCTCTGGTGGCGCCCCAAGGGGTCTACGTCTGCGGACGGGAGACCTGGCTCGGCGCCAAGGAGCTCGCGGAGTCGACCGGCACCCTGTGCCACTTCCACCTCTCGGAAACGCGTCGGGAGGTCCACGAACACGAAGCGAAGACCGGTCGACGCCCGGTCGTCTGGCTCGAGGAGATCGGCTTTCTCGGTCCCCGCAACGTCGCCGCGCACGCCGTCTGGCTCACCGGACAGGAGATCGACCTGATCGCGCGTCGTTCGGTCGGCGTGGCCCACTGCCCGAGCTCCAACGCGAAGCTCGCGTCGGGGGGCGTCGCTCCAGTGGTCGAACTGCGGGCGGCGGGCGCGGTCGTCGGTCTCGGCACCGACTCGGTCGCGAGCAACAACTCGCTCTCGATGCTCCGAGAGATGCATGTCGCCGGGCTCGTCCAAAAGAACCAGCGCTGGGACGCCACCGCGCTCTCATCGCAGGTACTGCTCGACCTCGCCACGCGGGAGGGAGCTCGGTTGCTCGGCCGCGACGACCTAGGCTCTCTCGAACCGGGAAAACGGGCGGACTTCTCCCTGGTCCGCCTCGACCATCCGACGATGGTGCCCGCGCGCCCCGAGGCGATCGTTTCCCATCTCGCCTACTCGGCGGCGGAAGAAGCGATCGATTCCGTCTACGTCGACGGGCAGCCGGTGGTCCGCCATCGCGCCCTCGTCCGCGCAGATTGGAGCGAGATCCGAGCGGGCGCCGAAGCCGCCGCCGATTCGCTCTGGGCCGCCCGTCGGTCCTGAGTTGGTTCCGCAGGTCGTCAGACCTCTCCGGACACCGGGGAGAGCGCGTGCGCCAATCGACTTGCCAGCCCTGCGGGTGACTCCCTCAACCCGAGGTCCTCGAGGCAGGTCAGCCGACCGAGTCCCTCGCCCGTCGAGAGGTGGAACACGCTTGCCAGGAGGCGACGATCCAGGGTGTGCGGGATGATTCCGTGATGCAGGAGCGCTTCCTGCGTGAGATGCTGGGCGGCCCCCCCAAGTATCCGGCCGGCCACGGTCAGCACCGAGCCCCTCGAACCGAGGAGGCAATACGACGAGGAAAGCCCGGGCGAAGGAGCCCAAGAGGACGGCACCCCGCGCTCCTGAAGGAATCGGACCGCGCCGATCCCCAGTCGACCGTAGCCGCGGGCAAAATCGCGCCCCACTCGGGGGTCGGACCTAGGAAGGACCAAGGCCCAGGCCAGGTCCCCCGGCGCGTGGAGAAGCGCAGTTCCCCCTGAACTGCGTCGGACCACCGGTAATCCGAGCTCCCGGGCCCGGGCGACATACTCTACCGAGGTGGGCACTTCAACTCCGACCGAGAGGGCGAGGTCCGAGAGGACGGCGACCCGGACCGCGCCCGATCCTGCGCGCAGGAGCGCCTCATCGGCCCGGAGGTTCCCGGCGCAGGACACCCCAAGGTCGACGTGGGGCCGCAGGACTTCGTTCGCCAACCTTCCTTCCCGAGAGCTCCCCGGCACGGGGTCCCCTTAAGCGCAGCAGCCCGGCCCCCTCTAAACGCTATGAGTGCGGTTCCGGTGGTTCGTTCATGGCTGAATTGAACAAGTTCCGGTTGCACGCCGGAGATCTGGCTCCACCGTTCGCCTTGCCCGGGGTCGACGGCAAGACCTATCGGCTCGTCGATTACGCCAACGACCCACTCCTGTTGGTGGTCTTCTGGTGCAATCATTGCCCGTACGTCCAGGCCTGGGAGGGCCGGATGATCGACCTCGGGCGCCGCTACGGGCCGAAAGGCGTGCGGGTGGTCTTGATCAATTCCAACGACGCCCGGGCCTACCCGGAGGACAGCTTCGAATCGATGGCCCGGCGGGCGAAGGAAAAGCAGTACCCGTTCCCCTATCTCCAAGATGAGTCGCAGGAGGTCGCGACAGCGTACGGCGCGCTCGTCACTCCCCATCCGATGCTCTTCGACGGCCAGCGTCGGTTGCTGTTCCAAGGACGCATCGACAACGACCATCAGCACGCCGAGCGAGCGACCGAACGGTACCTGGAGCGTGCGCTGGACCAAGCCCTGGCCGGCGGCCCGGTCCACCCCGCCGAACTACCGGTCGCCGGTTGCACGGTCAAGTGGCGCCCGTGAACCTTTGCCGCGGCCGGGCCGCCGCGGCGTGCCGCGACGGGCGCGTAGCTCGTCCCGGCGCCGCGCGAACGCGCGCTCCAGGGCAGGGTTGACGGCCGCACCGGCCCGGTCGATCCGCGCTGCGATCGCCACCTTTCCGGCCAGGGCCCGGGCCAATCGACCTCGCTCGACCCGACCGGCCGATTGAAGGGCCGGGTGGAGGAACAATAGGCCATGGCGGGGAGGTGGCGCGTGGCCGCGCAGATGCTCGAAGAACGCCCGCTCAGCGCCCAGAACCTGGATCGTGCTCGACGGCAGTCGCGCGAGCCGTTCGAGTCCTCCGGCTTGAGCGAGCATCCGCGCGGAGAGCTCGGGACCGAGCAAGCTGACCAGGTTCGGGGTGCGCTCCGGGACGGCCGCGTTGACCGCCTGCTCCAGCTCCGCCCGGGCCGCCTCGACCGCCCGGTACAGTTTGGCTAGTCCACGCCGGGCCTCCCGGAGCGCGGGGTCGGACGGGCTGAGGGTGGTGACCGTCGAGGATTCCATTGCGGCGCTGACCACGCGGTCATGGTCACCCGGATCGAGGTCCGGGGCGTCTCGGGAAACCCAACTCCCCAACCTCTCGCCGATCAGGTTCTTCACTCGGTCGAGGTCCGCGGCGGCTCGAACTGCCTCCTCCACATGGATAGATGGGTCCCAGGCGGCATCGAGGGAGCGCCCGGCGTCGCGAAGGAGTGCCTCGCGTAACCGGCCCAGGTTCGTTTCGGTCGTCCAACCCTCCGCCGGGCCCGGAGCCCGAACATCGAGGCGAAGGCCCCGTTCCGCAAGGCGACGGTCGCGGGTGGTCCAGAGTTCGTCCTTTCGTTCGGAAAGTAGTTGCTCTTCCTCCGGAGTGAGGCGCCCTTCCCGCCGTAGTCGCGCCCGTTCCGCGAGTGCCGCTGGTTCGTCCGGCGCCGAGATCGTGCGGACCACGGTGGCCCCGTCGACGAGGAACGTGCCGTACCAGGTGCTCACGACCGAACGGACCATCAATCGCTCCGGAGCCGACCGGACTTCGTCAGTGCGCGTGCGGTCATCTGATTCTCCTCGGGGCGGGTCTCGCTTCCCAACCTACGCACGACGGGCCGCAGGCCGCGCGACATAAATAGCCCGGCCCGGCTCCGTCCCGCCGATGGCCGCCCAAGGCTCGGCTGAACTCGTACACCTGGAACTTCGGGGTCGAACCGCCCTTCTCACCCTGGACCATCCTCCGGTCAACGTGCTCACCCGAGAGGTTCTCCAAACGTTGGCCAGCCGACTCGAAGACGTGGAGCGGGACCCGGAGGTGCGGGTCGTGGTCGTAGCGAGCGCCGCCGAGCGCGCGTTCGCCGCCGGAGCCGATATCCGTGAAATGGCCCCGATGGGGCCGTCCGCTGCCCACGAGCACGGCTCCCAGGGCCAGGCGGTCACTCGTCGAATCGAACGACTCCCCCTTCCCGTCATCGCGGCGGTCCATGGAGCTTGTCTCGGAGGCGGCTGCGAGCTCGCCCTCGCCTGCGACTTCATCGTGGCGAGTGACGATGCGACGTTTGGTCAACCCGAGATCAACCTCGGCATCATGCCGGGATGGGGAGGAACGCGGCGTCTTCCCCGACGCATCGGTGCCGCTCGGGCACGGCGGTGGATACTCCTGGGTCGTTCGATACCGGCTCGCGACGCGTTCGCGGACGGCCTCGTCGACCGCGTGGTCCCCCGTAGCGAGTTGCTCCCGACCGCCTTCGAGCTGGCCACGGAACTCTCCGCAAAGCCACCGGTCGCCCTGGCGGCAGCCAAGTATGCGCTTCTCAACGCTCTCGACCCTGAGGTGGACGAGGGTCTCGCCTACGAACTCGACCTCTGGTCGCGTCTCTTTGGTACTCAGGGTCAGAAGGAGGGCATGCGTGCTTTCCTCGAGAAACGTGCCTTGTCTGAGACCCCCCGCGCGGACTGGGACGTGGTCTCGGCCGGGTTCCCGTGGGCCGTCTCAAGTCCGGATCCACCGAGCGGAAAGCGGAAGAAGGTCGGAGCATCGGGTCGGGACTGACGCGCCGCGGTGGCTCAGTTGGTAGAGCGGCTCCTTGGTAAGGAGCAGGCCGAGGGTTCAAATCCCTCCCGCGGCTGATCTTCCCGCTTGATACGGTGGGGGAGTGCCCAAAGTCCGGAGTTCAGGCTCGGGCAACCTCGGGGGGTTGGCGCGGCCACTCCTTGAGCTCATTCGGAGTCAGAGGGTCGGCGACGTTGAGCAGCTGCTTTCCCACATTGTCACCGGGAAAAAGCCGGGCGAGCCCCTTCGGGGCGTTCTTGAGTCCGACCAAGATATCTTCCTTCGACCGGAGATCTCCGGAGTCGAGCCAACCCCGCAGCACCCGGATCGCTTCGGGGAAGCGGTCGAAGTAGTCCTTCGCGAGGAGGCCCTCCATCCGCCCGTTCTTCATGATCAGCGGCACGTAGCCCTGGGGGCCCGTCGGGGGCACGTTGAGAAGGTACCACGAGGTCACACCGCAGAGCACGATGCGGCCCCGGTTCCGAAGTCGCGCGAGTGCCAGGTCGAGCATCGGACCGCCCACATTGTCAAAGTAGACGTCAATTCCGTCCGGGCAGAGCTCGTCGAGCCGCGCGGCGACGTTCTCCGTCCGGTGGTCAATCGCCCCGGCGAAGCCCCCCTCGCCGAGGAGCCAGCGTCGTTTCGCCTCACCGCCGGCGATGCCGATCACTCGGGCGCCGCGAATCCGGGCGATCTGACCGGCGATCGACCCTACCCCACCCGCGGCGCCGGAAACGACGAAGGTCTCGCCCTTTTCCGGCCGCCCGACCTCCACGACGCCGAAATACGCGGCCATTCCCGTGAGGCCGAGCACGCCGAGGGCGAGGGCAGGAGTGACACCCGGCGGAACCACGGTCGTGTCGACGAACCCGCGGCCGTCGGTGACCGAATAGTCCTCCCAGCCCGAGAACCCGTGCAGGAGGTCCCCGGGACGGAAACTCGGATGCCGGGACCGGAGCACCTGGGAGACGGCGAGGCCGCGCATGACGCCCCCCACCGGGACCCCGCCGGAGTCCGGAGGCGAACCGATGATGAGCGCGTTCGTGGGATCGAACGAGAACCAGAGGTTGCGCACGAGCGCCTGGCCCTCCCCCGGGGAAGAGATCGTGGCCTCGTTCCATCGAAAGTTCTGATCCCCCACCGAACCATCGGGGGCCTTGGCAATCAGCCACTGGCGGTTGATTCCTCGGAACGTCTCGGACACCGCTACGTCCCCCGATTGGTGGAGGTCCCGAATCGCATCACTTCAGAAATAGTTTGAACGAGCGGGCCCCCTTTCCCTCCCCGTTCGGTGAGACCGCTCGCCATGGTCGGGAGGTGAGGCTCTGCGCACCGGTGGTCGGATCCGGAACCCGCCCGTGGGTCGTGCGCGCGGTCTACAGTTTGGTCACACCGAGGCGCCCCCGCTGGAGACCGTCGGGAAATCACGGGACGGGGATCTCGTTCCCACCCAGCGCGCGAGCGGGATATTCCTTTCCCACCAAGAGCGAGATTCTAGTCGAGCGACCTCCGGCCCCACGGCTCTGAACCCTTAGTTCAGGTCCCTCCCGCGGCTGAAGGAACAGCCGGGCTGTGACGCCCGGGACCGATTATCGGGTCTCGATACGCAGGGCGATTGGGTCCGGGTGGGGGCATTAGAAAACCCCTTCCTTACAAATCGGTCGCAGGAGCTGACTGAGCGTTCCCAATTCTCCTGATGTGCGCGTTTCCAGTGTTCGGATGGGAAGAGTTTAGACCGAAGCCCCCGGTAGACCGGTGAGTCAGTGGCGACATTCTAGTCGTTGCGGTGATTTCGGTCCTTGCTGGCTCCTTTGTCTTCTCCATGTTTGGGCTCGGGGGCGGCGTCGTTTACACCCCGACCCTGCTTCTCCTCGGATTTGCGGTGTCCACCTCGCTCGTCCTGAACCTGGTCGCGGCGCTCACCGCGACGCTCGTCTTCTATCGAGGCGGCCTGGTTGACGTCCGGAAAGCCTCCGTCCTCATCCCCGGTATTGTCGCAGGATCCTTGCTCGGTGGGGCCCTGAGCGCGTCTGTCAATCCGTACCTCCTGCTGTGGCTCCTCGTGGCGCTCCTTGTCGGCGCGGGTGGCCGGATGCTCCACACGTACTGGGAGAAAGGGGAGGACACTGGACCTGAAGTTCCTCCCTTCTCCACGCTTCTCTTCGCCATCACCGTGCCCTTCAGCTTCGGCGTGGGCATCCTCTCCGCCCTCCTGGGGTTCGGTGGAGGGGTCCTCATCATCCCCTTCCTAGTCTTCGTCTGCAAGTTCCCCGTGAAGCAATCTGCGGGAGCGACAGCCTATGTCGTGGTTTTTTCTTGACTTTTCGGTGTCATCGGCCACTCCGCCGTCGGGCAGTTGGACGCAGGGCTCTTTGTCCTGACAGGCATGGCCGTCCTCCTCGGAGCCGTTCTCGGTGCGCGCTTTACAACCCGCACTGAGTCGAAGACGATCAGAGCAGGCCTAGGTCTGATCTTGTTAGGACTCGCCACCCAGCTGCTCCTCCGGATTCTCGGGTCGATATGAGAGCGTAGACGCTTTGTTGCACTCTCGTGAGTTCTCTGCTCCACGATGTGTTCTCCAAGCAACGAGCGCCGCAAGTTCCTTTGACCCCCACATCCACCGATGGCGGGGGGCCGGGCGCGCGTTCGATTGGACATGATACGTTCCCTCGATGGCGCGCAAGTCGCTTTCGGCCCGCCGCCTCTCCCGACCTCGGCGGCGGCCTATGGAGAATGGCACCTACGTGGGACTGGACCTGAGCAAGA